>JAAUXT010000047.1_pt1 | contig 41956 bp, 35 predicted proteins | sample 7278171 | NCBI WGS metagenome assembly JAAUXT01 (sample SAMN14350112, study PRJNA611818) | marine sediment metagenome | isolation source: surface marine sediment (1.8m) | place: French Polynesia: Moorea | collected 2018-08
ACTGAGCGCACGTGTGTTGCAGGAGGACGCGCAAGGTGTGTGTGCTGACTCATGACTGCGCGCACGTGTGTGTTGCAGGAGGACGCGCAAGTCGACGCGGAAGACGGAGCGGAAGAAGTGGAGCCTGAAGGAGGGAAGTCGCTTCGAGGAGTTCGCGCTCATAGAGGCGCTGAGTCAGCTGGTGACGCAGGCTGAGGAGACCAAGGGTGAGCAGAGGGAGGGGGTGAGGGGGGGGTGGGGAAGGGAGGGGTGGGGGAGTGGGAGAGCTCATAGAGGCACTGAGTCAGCTGGTGACGCAGGCTGAGGAGACCAAGGGTGAGCAGAGGGGTGGGGGAGGGGAGGGAGTAGGGGCAGGGATGAGGGAGAGGGACATCGAGCTGCACGGAGTGAGTGGTGAGAAGGGAAGGTGGAGGGAGGACTGGCAGGTGGAGACATGGGGATTGGGTGCGGACGGGCTCGTTCAATCTCTGAGTTGATCTGAACTTTGTAACTCAGGGTGAGTTCGGAGACATGGGTGGAAGCGGTGGGTTTGTGAGGAGAGGGAGCACCCAACAGGAAAGGGTGCTGTGAGGAGAGGGAGGCAACATTGAGCGGTGTTGGGGTGATGTGACCCACATTGATCTGTTCGTGAATTCATTCGTGTGATCAGATCTCTGATTGGTCCCCGCGCTCCACTCTGATTGGTCCCCGCGCTCCACTCTGATTGGCTCTCCCATTGCAGCGGAGCTGGGCGCGCTGCTGCGCATGCTCGTGCTCTTCCACGAGGCGAACTCGGCACGTGACCTGCAGCGGCGCTTCAGCGAACTCCTCTCCGACCAGCAGAGGGCGCTGAGCGCGATCTGGAGCCCCGACACTTCCGGGCCCGTCGCCATGGTGAGGGGGCTGGGAGGGGACAGGGTGGGGTGGAGCTGAGAGGCTGCAGGGGTAGAGCCAGGTGAGGTGGGGTCGGTGGGGACAGGCTGGGTGATGCTGGGAGGGGAGGAGGGGCTCCAGGGCCGGGTGGGGTCGGGTGAGATAGAGTTGGGTGGGGACAGGGCGGGGTGGCTCTGGGAGGGGGGAGGGGTTGCAGGGTCGGGTGGGTTGGAGCCAGGGTTTTGGCAGGGTGGTGCAGAACTTGTTCGGCGTGGTGCTGGTGGTGTTCAGCCGGGGTGGGCTGGGCGGGTGTAGGGTGGGGCGACACTGGGAGGGAACAGGGTGGGTGGAGTCAGGTGTGGGTGGGGTGGGGATTGGATGGAGTGGGGAGCGCGAAGACAGGGTTTGGTGGAGCTGGGTGGAGTGGGGTGGGTGGTGATCTGTTCTGGTTTGTTCGCAGGCGCCGCGGGTTCTAAGCACGTTGTGCTCTTGTTTCTCAGGTGCGACCGCGCGTATTCAACATGTCATGTTCTTGTTTGTCCGCAGACACTGGGGCCGGAGTCCACGGCGAACGCGATCGCAGCGGCGGTGCAGCAGGGTGGGCGGGCACCGGGGGAGGAGCAGCAGCTGGGTGAGTGGGTGGGGAGGGTGGGGGAGCTGGGTGAATGGGGTGGGCGGGGCAGCAGGTGGGTGTTTGGGTGGGGTGGGGCAGAAGGTGAGTGGGCGGGGTGGGTGGGGCAGCAGGTAGGTGGGTGGGTGGGGTGGGACCGCAGGTGGGTGAGGTGGGCAGGGTCGGGAAGCAGGTGGGTGGGGTGGGCGGGGTGGGGGAGTGGGTGGGGCCGCAGGTGGGTGAGTGGGTGGGGCGTGAGAGCAGCTAGGTGGGCGGGCGGAGCAAAGTGTCACGAGTGTTGTTGCTACGTTGCAGCGCTGTTGCAGGGGCACTGCCCCAATGTTCTTGCACAGGTCAGTTGCTGTGACACTGACCGGCTGTTGCAATGTGACTGACAGGCTGTTGCTATGTGACTGACGGGCTGTTGCTATATGACTGACCGCCTGTTGCAATGTGACTGACAGGCTGTTGCTATGTGACTGACAGGCTGTTGCTATGTGACTGACGGGCTGTTGCTATGTGACTGACGGGCTGTTGCTATGTGACTGACGGGCTGTTGCTATGTTACTGACCGCCTGTTGCTATATGACTGACCGCCTGTTGCAATGTTACTGACCGGCTGTTGCTATGTGACTGACTGACTGTTGCTACGTGACTGACAGGCTGTTGCTATGTGACTGACGGGTTGTTGCTATGTTACTGACCGCCTGTTGTTGTTACAGACCCGGTGCTGCGCGCCCCTCCGCCCACCAAGGACGTTCAGTGGAAGCTGTACACGCCCAGTGTGTCCGGGTCCAGCTAACCCTGCCGCCCAAACCCCGCCCACCATCCCGCCCAAACCCCGCCCACCATCCCGCCCACCATCCCGCCCAAACCCCGCCCACCATCCCGCCCAGCCCTCGGCCACCAAGAACATCAGATGGAGGTCCCTCACGCCCAGCACCTGGCAACTCACCCAACCTGCCGCCCACGTCTCCGCCTAAACCACGCCCAAGCCTCCCGCCCACCATGGACATCAGACCCACGCCCAACCTGACGCCCAGATACCCACCCAGTGCCGCCCCATCGAGGACGTCAGACTGTGGAGCTTCAAGACGTGGTCGTGTGGTGCTGTGGAGCCTGAATCCACACTGGATGCGTCACGAGTCGTGTCCATCGGTGCCACACTGGACACGTCACCATGCAACGTGCACGGGACTTTGGGTGGAAGCAATGGGGAGTTTTGGCAAACAGCCCGCAACCCTGTGAACGCAAACGCACACGTGACTTTTGGAATGCTGTGATGGTCCATTGTTACGTTTGCGTTTCCAGGTTGCGGGCTGATTGCTAAAACTCGCCATTCTTGACGTATCTGACCTGAGCCATTGCACAAAGCGTTGGAGACGCTGTCGTTCTGACGTCGTTTGTTGCCTTGGTAACGGGTGCCCCGCCGTGTTGTGATTGTAAACCCCATGATGACGGGGGGGGGAGGTTGATCCGACGTGCAGACCTTACCGAATCTACAAACGTCTGAAGAGAGAGAGAGCAAGAGTTCGAGTTGCAGGTGAACAGAAAAGCAGATAATGTTTGACTCAATTTTGACCTGAGTTGTTTGTAGGTTTGACCTTCTGTCCAATTGTACTCGAGAGCTGTTTGTTTTTTACACAAAGAAACTGTTACCCTGGGCTCAGTGGAAGTTGCCTTCAGAACTTTGGTTTTGTCTTTGAGGTTGTTACCGCTGCAGCATTGTGTTCGAACTGGAGAGCTTGTGTTCGGGAATGTCACATGTTCGACTTGCTGACGCATGTTCGCCAGCGGGCGGTGTCCATGCCGTCAGGCGTTCTTGTCTGTGATCGTTGGCCTTTTGTCTTAACGTTTGTTGTTTTCTCTCTGAATCTGCCGTTCACAGAAAGTGTCCACGCACCATTGGGCGCGTTCTCTTTTCACACAGAACTCACATCAGCCCTTCCCGGGAGTGTTCTATTTTTGCACTCGCGGGTCCTTTCTCGGGGTGGGGCAAATCGAACTATCCCCGTCACCCGTTCGATTTTCCAGTGCAAGAAACATGTAAATAAATGAACCAGTGAGGAACACCCTGTCTTTGTCTGCTTGGGTCCGTTCGTTTTCAGCCGTTCCGCTACGGTCGAGCTGTGGCTACGTTCGCGCTTCCTGCAGTCAACAACAGAAGACACAAGGAACACTGTTTGTGACACTGATGATCCATTCAGTACTTGTGTTGTATTTTCTTTGAAGTAAAAATCACATTTTGTGACAACTTTTTGAGTTGAAGTAGTCACTTTTAAAAGGGGAATGAATATTTAGAATTACCAAAAAAAGGACACTTTTCAAGTGTGTTTCATTGTCTTTGCATTTGGCCCAAACTTGAATGAGAGAAGCAAAATATTTTTCTCTTTGTTATTCCCACAAACACCATTATACTCAGTAGGAGAATCAAGAACTCTGTCAGAAACACCTGAAGATAAAATTTGTGATGGTCCTGAACAAGAAAAGACATTTCCATTTGGGTTCACACCATTTTGAGACTGTTTTGTGAGAATCAAAGCTGAGAAAATATTTCCTTTGACTGATTCAGTAACATGTGTCAAAAGATTACCAAATTTATAAAGCAAGTTGCTTTCATGTTATTTGCAGCAAAAAAAGGAGGAAAGTCAAAACTCTGGATTCCTTGAAACAGTGTAAGAATAAAACTGGTTTTGTTGTCACCAAAGACCTTTTGGTTCTGTATCACACACATGTTTGGTTTCTATATTTGTCTCCCAGATAAATTCTACACAAGAAACATTCTCCCTGAAAAGGCTTCCTGGACAAATTTCTGTTTAATGTGTTGCCTGTCTCCTTTATCATTTGATAGAATCATGTGGCAAAATTCACTCTGGAACCATAGCTTTTCCTGACATGCCCTTGAGTGGAGATCAGGGTTCTTTCCTCTGTGCACCTCCTGGGAACTTCAAACACCATCTCTTCTCTCCAGGATAGAACATCAGACACATTCACATTCACAGGGCTCTGCTACAGTTGGTCAATGTGTAGGTTGAGGTTTGACCTTTGCTGAAACAGTGATCACAAATCAACTGATACTGATCACACTGCCAAATGGTGGATAATAGGGAGGTTTAGTTGCAACATGTGGCAGGCCACACCTGTGATGTGGGATATTGATATTGATATTTTTGAAAATTATCAAATATTTTTGTACTGCTCACAATGATTCTGGTGTCATGCAGAATTTCCTCACACACAGCCCCATGAAAATAACAGGAGTAACACAGGAGTTCAAGGGCACCACAGCAACTGTCACCCAAGTGACCATCTGGAGGGAAAACTGCTTCATAAACATGACCACAAGAAACACAATTCCACTTGGAATCCAGCAGATGACACAACATGCTGTCAAGAGAACAATCTGTACTATAATGGCTGAACTAGACTTCTTCTTTGAGGTAGTTTGCTGGAGCTTTCTTTGTGACTTTTTAAGAGATATTATCAGTGCACAGTACATTGTGACACTGGCTGGGATAGTAAGAAAATGAACAGAAGTTGTGATCCAAATGAGAACAGAAATGATGGTGTTGGAATCAGTTGGGTCAACAAGGGGGAAACAAAGAGAAAAAGGAGCTTTGCCTGAGTTCAGTTTGAGCAGGACTGTCACACTGACAGAACATGCAAGAATTGACAAAAACAAAGTTCCAATGCACTTTACCACAAACCTAGTTCTTGAAAATCTTGATGCTATGGGAAAAAGAACCACCATGAGCCTGCAGAGTGAGAGGAAAGAGCACAAAAGAGGAGACAAAAATCCAAAGTTGACTGCAATACCAAAAATACCAAAACAGGAAGGATGTGTTCTCCATTGCCTTTCACTGAACACAAAAGCAGACTGATATTGACTGTCTGTGTGCCACAAAATGAAGAGAAGCAAAGAACATGTCATATCTGCTGTGTTCAGTGCCAACACATTGGAGCCAAAAGCTGCAGTTTTCTCAAAGCCCATTTTATGAGAAACTTTCTGAAGGAGAATTGAAAGGATGTTTGCAACAAGAAGGAAAACTGAAAAGAATTTCAGTGAAATTTTTACCCCAGTACCTGGCAGCAGCTGTTCACAAGATAAGTACCAAGGGAATGTTCCATCAAACTGTGCTCCATTTGGCAACCCACAGTAAAGACCCACAACACTTCCTTTGACATATCTCATGTTAATAAGGCTAAGTGTGTCAAATTCCAACTCAAGACCAACATTGCCTTCAATAGCAAATATACTCAAACTTTGTATGTGACTGACATGCACCTTTTGAAGACACATGATGTAGTTTTGTGTCAGATTCAACAGCACCAATTGTGTTTGAAAGTGAAAAACATCAACACCCACAAAATGAATTGCATTTTGATCCACAACTATTATTCTTACTTTGGCCATTTTTGCAAAACAGTCAGACTGTAGTGATTCAATAGAATTGAGTCCAGCATCAATGCTTGTGAGTTTGTCCATTTGATTCAACTGTGGGCACAAGTTAACCAACTTGTTTTGCCTGATGCTCAACAGCAACACATTCTGATATTCTGCAAGATTTGTCAGGTTTGAGAAGTGAATGTGCAAAACTTGATAAGGAAAAACACCCGAAGATAAAAAAGTTAAACTGACACGAAGGCATCTCATGGCATAAACTAAACACTGGCAAGAAAAGGGACAAGAAACATCATTGAGAGAGCATAATGCCTCATCATCTCCATTGTAACAATCTGCTTTTCCATCACAGATGTCCAAGAAATGAACACATTGCTGAGTGCCTCTACATTTTAGCATGTTTTTGCATGATCTCTTTGGAGAACACCTATTGGACAACAGCTGGGCTTCATCATAGCCACCTGGGCAATCCCATCTGCTGTCACAGACATGGGACCAGGGAATACAATAGAACTTCGGGCATTTAAATTGAGCATTGCAAGTGAACTCTTTGCAGCTTTGCAGATGTGTACCACATTTACATGGAAGCAGGTATCCTTTTTCATCCAGTGAATAAGAACATATTTGATCAATAACATAGAAATTTTCTTGCTCAAGCTGGCAATTGAGTTTGCCATTTTCCTGACATGACCCATTTTTGTAAGAAAAATAATTTCTGAAAACATTTGGTTCTGGCATTTCACTTTCTTGGGAAATGGTTGCCTTGCTTGGATCACTTGTGATATTTTCCAAGTGAACAAAGCTGACAAACTGACAATGTTGTGATTTACTTTGAAGATAGAACACAGAACAGCGTTTCCTTGAGTTTCCTGAGATAAACTTGCATTTGTTCCTCTGTCTTTGCTGGCCATTGCACTCACAATCTTCTTCATCAAGATCTGAATCTGGACAGTCTGAGTACCCATTGCATACAAGTAAAACCAGAATGAATGTTTCATTTTCACATTGGAACACATTGTCACCAAACAAAACCTTCTGAGGGGCCATGGTGAACACAAACAAAGCATGTGATTCTGAATTTTCAACTCTAATTTTGTTGTATTTGTATGTCATTGAACACTTGACACAACTCAAAATGTAGTTGAGATCTTTCATAAACATTGGTAAGAATAATGAGTCTGTTGCACCAAAAATTATCTGTAGTTCACGAAGATTTTCAAATTGGGGAAGCTTTTGACCCTTGGTTACAGCTTCATTTTGAGTCAGCCATATAAACATAAAACAGCTGTTGTTTATGAGTAAGGCATTGTGGGAACATGTGTAGGTTTTGGGGAAAACTTCTGTAGAGAAGTCTTCATCAGCAGTGTGCTTCCCATCATGACAGAAAAAAATGGTTGCTATTTCTTCCTCACAGTCAATGGAAACAAAAAGAGGATTGGCCAGGTTTTGAAGAAGCAATACAGTGCAATATTTGGTTTTGTTCAGTGAATGTTCACCATGCGGGGAGAGATAGGGAATACTGGTGTCTTTTGTCATCTCCTCATTGTCTTTGAAAGCAAAGCAGTGTTTCCTTTTTCTTGACATTTCCCAGTTATGCCAGAAATATTTCACTTGTCCTTGGAGCAAATGTTTCAGGTACCATGGTTGATATGAAACTGGATCCCGGTTCAGCCATTTAAAGGATCTCTGGAACATATACCTTGTCTCAAACATGGTTTCAACAGCTCAAATGAAAAAAAATACACCTGAAAAAGGAGGGAAGCACTTACTCTTTTGCTGTACAGGCTATACAAACCAATGTAGATTGTTGCTGTTTGCTCTGGCCAGATATTCAGTCGGTGATACTGATCTTGATTTCCATACTGAGCTGGAGGAGCCAGCTGTGTCAAATTGACCAAATATGCAATTTCCTCCCTTGTTCTCAACACAGGCAAAGTCATGTCCAGCCCCTGACACACATTCATGGCCTCCATCCAGGAAAATTTACAGAGCACATGAAGACATGCACTTGACCAGGAGGGAGGTTCCGGGGGATCATAAAAATAGTCAAATGAACGTGGTTTACAAACAACCTTATGATAAGTGTCTTTGTTTGGGAAATAAGTGACAAAGACAGCAATGTAGTTGGATCTTTTTTGTGTGGAACTCTTGATGTACAGCTTGACACATTTGAACAAACACCAGGATGTCATGTCACCACACCGCTCAAGCATGCCCTCGTCAAACCACTGACCAAATTCCCAAGTACATGCAGCTGACCCTGCTGGGCTGTCCAAGTTGTCCACTTTGCTGTGTACCAGAAGCAAGTCCACAGTGCCTCTCTCCCCACCACCAGCTGCAAACAGCAGTGACAGAAATAACAACACATCAACAGCAATACATTAATTTGTTCCAAACCTTGAGAATAAAGAAGAACAGAAATCTCACTGAGAAAGGATGTGAAAGGAGTAACTCACTGGCAGTGATTGAGCTGAAAGTCAATGTGCCACTTGTTAGTTGTCCTGGTAGAGATAAACAGAAATGGGGTCGACCTTGGGATAATTCCACTTCCGCTTCCCATTTGATGCTTCTCTCAGAGTGATGGAAAGCAGTTGTTGACATTTTATTTGACATCTTTGAGTGAAACAAGCCTGAAGTTTCCACAAAGATGTCACTTGTCAGATTCATTTTGAACAGAAGTTTCTTCTTCTTTTGTGCAATGTTCCCGTCAATAAACAACTGCCAATTGGCATGAGCAAACAGAATATTCTGGAGTTCTTGGGGTGATACTTTCAAACTTTTTGCCATCTCCAATACTTTGGTCATATCTGTGTTGTATATTGTGTGAGAACTCAGCACTGATATCCACCCAACCTCCATCCTCATTCCCATAAAACAGCATAACCAGGAATGGAGACCTCCCGTGCGTAGGGGTGGGGACATTCAGGCTCAGCTCAAACTGGGAAACAGGATTTTGTGTCTTTGGGAAAATATCACTGATCCTGGCATGCTGGAGAAAATCAATATCTTTCACACGAACATGCCTTTTGTGTCCAATGTTCCTGAAGACAATTGAGTCCCTACTGTCATCTGTTACAAGACAGAAGGTCCTGTTTTTCTGCTGAAAGTAAAAGTCCTTTGGTTGTGTGTCTGGATCTGGACATGACATTCCTTTATGCTCAAGGCAATTCTTGCTCACACTCAAGTTCCTGGATGTTACCAAGCAGCTCCTCATGTGTGAGTGACCAAACACAACAACATTGTCAAATGCACCTGCAAATCAAAACATAACAAGTTATGCACTCCAAATTACCCCAACCCCTCCTGAAATATGTGTTGTTCTCCTATTTTATGTGGTTTTGTCACTCATTCAAACGAAAACTATTTGATGTGTCTCATGTTGCTTCATGCAAACTGCAGAGGCTGTTGAAGCAAAATAAGAGCCAAATCAAAGCTGTCCTCAACCTGATGATACAGACCTGTGAGAAAGCCTGTGGCATTCATTCTCATGTCCATTGTGTCTCTGATGCGTGGGATGATGTACAAATAACATCGACCAACTGCCTTTGAAGAATACTTGTCATCCATGTTGTATGTGAGTTGAACAACAATGCAACTTTCAGTTTTTGGCAACTTTTTGATAAAATGCATGGAATGAAAGGGAGAATATTTACTCATGATTTCACAAATGTTAATCTTTCTGACAATGCAAAACTTGGCTGATTCTATGATCACTTTCAAACTGATGTTTACATATTCAGGAAACATGTACATAATCAGGTTCAGCTCGTTCCCTCTGGAGTAAATTGGCTGAAAAACAACTTTCTCAATGTTCAAACTGGGCCCTTGTAAAGACAGATGAGGCCTCACACAGTGAGAAGAAATTTCATTTCCTTTCTCAAACACTGTAAAACCAGACAAAAGGCATGCTTTGCTGTTGTTGTGCCCTGTGTGTTGGAAATCTCTTGTTGTAACCTTGATCATGAAGGCCTGGCTTGTCATCACCTCCACATAACATTTCTGCTGTGTGACACAGAACCCTGGAAACATTATTTCATCCATTTTTCCAGCTTTTAGACTTTTGATGGAAGAAGTAAAGTCTACAGGAATAGAGGATATTAAAATGCTGCTGTTGAAGTTGACTGTGTGGATGACACAGTGGAACAGTGTTGTTCTGTACTGTACAGTGTCCAACACATGAATGCCAGGAGCATCTGCTGACAAAATGCCAGGACCATTGATAACCCTGACTTTAAAAATATGTTCTTTTGGCAAAGAAACTTGAATGGTTTTCAACTTTGATACAACCACTCTAAACACTTCAAAGAACTCCCTGTCATAACTTCGAATGATCTGTGTGACTTGAAATTGAAATCCAAACCCCATTGTACCATTTGCACCATCCAGTGGGATACTTTTCAATAGGTTTTTGTCCAGAATGCTGAATGACATGAGTGTGTCATGCACAACATAAGGTTGCATATCTGCCACAATTCCAACATTCTGACATCTGGAGTAAACAACTGTTTGGGAGTGCCTTCCAAAGTATGTGAATGTGTACTGAGATTTGGATTCATCAAACTGTGGATTGAGGCATGAAACTGAACTCAAGGGCATGCAATCAGATATCCTCTTGCCATGCATGATAAATCTGTCTTCATCAAAACAGGTAAGAAGCCTGTCCACTTGGTACTCACAATCAAACACTGTCAGGTTTGCCATCAAATGTGGCAAAATACTGTTGGCAGAGAAGTAAATATAGTGAAAAGTTAAATTGAGTGTGAAGTACCTGTGCAGTTTGAAATACCACCTGTAGAAGTACTGCTGAAGTCTCAGACCACCCCTCAGTGCCCTGAGTTGTTCTACATTTCTTCCTCGAAACAGGTAGATGCTTGATAAGAGTTGAGGTCTGCAGCTTCCCAGGGGTCTCACAAACTCTGAAGAAACAATGTACTGCAACTTGAATTGATCTTGTTTTGTGTTCTTTTGTGTGGACAAACCTGAAAGAATAACTCTTGTTGAAATTTTTTGTTGAACAGACATGATACTTCTATTTTTCTATGAAAATAAAAATCATGAAGTGGTGCACAACATGAAACATGTATCTCACAGAACAGCTTTGGTGAGCTCTGACTGAAATGTGCTCTGCAAACAGCAGATGACAGCAGCAATTCAAATACTGTTTTTGCCTAAACCTGAAACCCATGTGTGATGCGCACCCCTGCTTCAGGATGAATGGGAGTTTTCAAGTCACAATTATCTGTTTTTGTCATGGGTGATTGCAGTTTCTGAAGATGCATTACCATGGTTTATGTCATTCAGGGGAACTTCATCTTCTTTGCTGCAGTTTGTTCCTTCAGCTCCCGAAATTCTGTAGTCTACATGTTGCTGATCATGAAAAATTTTTGATTTCTTTGATGCAATTTTCAAGAAATATATCATGTGAAAACCTTCAATGTTTCTCAAATCCATTGTTTCTTCAACAAATGAATTTGAAAAAGCTACAACATACTTGTACCACATTTTGGGATATGTTTTGTTGCCAATCATATTGGGAAAAGTGTTGAGATCATGATCACAGAAGGAGACAGGGAGCAGTGAGGTCATTAATGCAGTTGCCAAACCCATTTTCAGTTCAATTCACTTTTGTTCCCTGATTTCACCAGTGTTTTTTCAAAATATTTCATGAAAAAGCCCTTTGTCTGCTCGCAACAAACACCAAGGAAAAAAACTGATCTTCCTCTACAAACATTGTGACAAACCATTTTAGGCACCTGTACAATGCACTTGATGCATCATCCTGTGGTTGGGTACTTCTGGCTGTGCTCCCCAGTATATGCAGCTCTGATATCATCTGAATTTTACAATCTGATTTACAGTGAGCATCGGCTTTCAACACACATGCTGCTCTTTTTCACTCAATTAAGGAGTCAGCACAAGGAGGCTGGAACCTGAACCTGAACTGAGGGGTAGATTTCAACAAAAGCAGGAGAAACAGCAGTTGATATATATGTTCAAATAATTAGCACTGAATACATTGTGAATAAAAAGTTTGTTCTCAGCTTCTGAAGTTACTCTTCAGGTAATTACCTGTGACAAAAGATTTGTGGGGCAGACCAACAGGTGTGGAAAGAAATGACTGGGATATGGGGCTTCTTTCAGCTCAACCACTCAAATATCTTTGCCAGTAAAATTTTGTGAGGCCAGGCAAGAATCAGACCCTCTTGGGGGATAAGCTTTCTTGATAAAAATCCCATGTCTATTCTCCTGATTCCCTGTTGCATGCAAACTAAACAAAGAACACTTCTGGGTCCACCCTCACACGTGACAAAGCAGCATGTGGCTTCCCTATTCAGTGTGCCACCTTGTTTGTCCTGTGTACCTTCCAGCAGCAGTGCGATTGTAGAATGGGTCAATAAGTTAACATTATTGTTTCTTTTTAAGTCATTGTACCCTTACCTGGATTGACTTCAGGCCAGTAGCTCCCAGGAGTTTGGTACATTCTGGCTGGACCTGACTGGGCATCTTGAAGGAAGCTCAGAGCTGAAAAAGTTTGTGTTTGGAGGTTGTTCACACAATTAATCAATATCATGAACCATGGCATCATCACCAGAGCATGATGAGGGGTATGATATGGACCTGTGCATGATGGTCCAAGGGTATGGCTTTGAAGAGGGTGCAGGAATAGGGTGGGACTTTGATGTCAGGACAGAAAATGCCAGGCATTGGAGAGGGAGGTCAGGCCCACCCTTCTGAGTACATGCTCCTGACCACTTATCCAATTTTCATGGATCCAGCAATAGAATGAGAAGGAACCACAGGGTGTGAGTGAAATAGTTCTCTCTTCATTGGTACAGCTTCTATTTGAGCAGACTCTGCCACAGACAGCATGTGTCACTGCTTCACTGTTGCATTTCAAAACACTGTTTGCACAAGACTGTGTGCAAAATGAATACAGTGTGAGTGATTGCAAAGTAACACACAAGTTTCAATGGAGCAAGTTTCTTTCCATGTGGAGTCAAAGTGGACCAAGCCCTGTTTATCTCAATTCAGACATAAACAGAATTGTTGATTTTGGCAAACCATGGATGTGCAATCACTCTGATACCCATCCCACACACTAACTAGACCTGGTGAGAAAGTTCAACAATAGGCTGCCCCGAGATTCAACACTTTGGTGGAGTTGTGCCCTTTTCTCTTGATTGGGGTCCAGAATTGGGTCACAATTGAGGCATAGGCAAAACCAGCTTGGTTTTCTGAATGAACGAATAACATTGATTGTCCATTCTATGAGTTCACCCTGTGTGTAAATGCACAGCTGTGAGCTGCATTGTTGTTTCTGGCCTGACACTCAGGGTTGGTTGTTTGACATTTGTTGTGCTGTTGTGCCTCCCAAAACCAGATTTTGCCAGAAACCCTGTTCCAGAGCAATCATACTTATTGAAAACCTGAAGAAAGATTCTTTCATATGTGTCATTTTTTTCAGGAACAAAAGTTTTTGTGGGGAACAAAAGCCTGAAGGTTCAGCCTTTCGAAAGGCCTTGCCATGAGGGTCAGAATCTCATGGGTGAGCTGACCTGATTGCGTTTCTGAACCAAAAACGGGACAGTCGCTGTGTGTGTGTGTGTTTGTGTGTGTGTATGTATTCAGCCAAACAGTTTGATGTGAATCTCTCATATGAGTCACCTACATTCTGTCTGTGCCACGGCTGTGGACACCTTGCACCATTTTGGGCGCCAGAGGTGGGGACAAAAGACTCACGATCAGGCTTCCTCACACTGGAGAGGGTGTCAGTCCATGCTGCTGTTCATTTGTCATGATTTGTACATTTCTTGTCAGTTGTTTCCCACAGTCTCCCCTCAAAGTAAATGACCTGGTTCTTTTGCTGACGTCACTGTTTGCCACATGTTCATAGTGGGGTGAAGCTTGGTTTGTGGACACCAGCTGATTGAGTACTCCAGCTGCATGACACAAAGCTCATGAGAATAGGTATTGTTGCAACTACCAAACAAAGGCATCGTGGGGTGTGCTGCTCAGAAGCTCAAGGTGGAGGTGGCATGACACTGTGACACTTTGATTGGGCTGAAGGCTGAGTAAGTTCCACCACATTCACTGAGTTCTTTGTTTGTGGACAATGGAATTGTCCTGGCAGCTGACATCCAAACAGAACCTGAATGTTCCACGAGATGTTTGATGATCTTTAGCTCAGCAAAGAGCAGAACTCAAGAGTAGATTCTATTGTGTTGAATGTTCATTTGCCACCTTCATGACAAGGGAGAATGTAGCAGAATACTGAGTCGTCTTCCAAACGTATCTGTGGATCAAGCAGGCAGACTGCACAAAGTAGCCAGCAAAAAAGGGGAGATTGTTTGAAGGACAGCTCAAGAACCAAAATGAAAGAAGGGGGTGCACTCCACAGTGTCCTCTGTGTGATTATGGTGTGTCACATGAAGTTGTAGAAGTTTCTTGAAATGTGTGCTATTTTGTAAAAAAAAAAACAGCAATCAAATCTGCCTTTCTGCTGTTGCATAAATTTGTGTATATTTGTATCTTCCCATTGTACTGGCATGTTGTTTCAGAATTCTGCAGATGCCTTGAGAACAATGCTTCACAGGGAACAGCTGCACACTGAGGTAAACAATCCCTGGGGTATCTATTGAGTTTCTCATGCTTCAACTCACCTGTGCAAAATACTCCTCCCTGGGGACTTACACTGTTTCATATTTTGTGGAGACATCCAAATGTAATATGGGTCAAAAACAACTTCCGGTAAAAACAACTTCAGGTAATTTGCAAGAAATTCATGAAAATTTTGTTTTGTTACACCAAACAAAATACTTGTTGAATTGTCATTTTCCTTCCTATTGTTGTTGCTGCTGCTACAGCTTGTGCACCTCAAGTTTTCCTGAACTCCCAAAGTTCTGACAGTCAAGAATGATTCAGGTGGTTGTAAACGAGGTGGGTGAATCAGCATTGAGAATCCTCAGCTCACTATGACGCTTCTGTTACAGTGGCGCCACTTATTCCGTGCAATGCTTTCAACGCAGAAAACAACAATGCACCTGCTGGCAGCTTTGTATTCTCAAGAACAATCGAGACCTGCACACAGTGCGAGGCAGAAAGAAAAAGACATTGTATTTTGCACCATAAACGTGCGAGATGTTTGCGTGTGGTTCCAAATCCAGTCGAATGTTTGGAATGACTGAGACGAAATCCTGGTGGAGTCAACTCAAACTGGAGGAAATGATTTCTCCTCACTTCTTCTTTTTGATTGCTTTGTGCTGCATAAAACCAGGTGATAAATTGAATCATCATAAAACAGAAAACATAAGGAACCTCAAACATCATTTCATGTTTATCATTCAATTAAACACTTGTATTTTTCTCTGACAGAAAGTGCAGACATTATACCATACACAGTGGATATAGATGGGACAGATAATGTTCAATGTTTGGAGAAGGAAAATGGATGTAGAACCATCAGCTACATAATTGATAATGAGTGTGTTCCTGAAGTACACTTAGTTATCCACATAAATTACCATGAAGATGAAACATACACAGAGCCATGCAATGACAAATTCAACCAAAGTAGCTGTGAATGTTTTGTGACAGTGTTTGGGGATATTACTGGGCCAAAACCTCAGATTGTTTTTGCTGCCAACAACAAAAGCAATGATTGGCCTGAAGAATGCAACATTTTTCTGAGGTTTTTGAGCTCAAAAAGCACAAATGTCACAAACAACCTTTCTGAGTGCAGTGCAGAAAGACAGACAAGAGACCAGAAAATCAAACTGAAATTTAAACATCTTGTCATTGTTTCTCTTGTGATGGATATCATTGGGATGTCTGATTTTTCTGCAGAAAATGTGGACTTTGTTAATTTTCGGTTCTCTGCTGATGCCTCCTCAAATGTTCCGTGTTTATTTCACTGTGATTCTTGTACCTTTTCATCTACAGAGAGAAAATCCTCTGAAATACAGGAGTGGCATATAGAACTGTCACACTGTCTTTGCGTATCACTCATATTCAGAAATTCTTCATTCTCTCAGACAGAAGGCTCCAGTTCTATCAAAGTGTTGAATCCTGGTCATGATGGAAACAACTCTCTCTCAGTGATCAACATTGAAAATTGTTCAGTCATAAATATTTTGTCCATGGCTTTTCTTCAGATAGAATCCACATGTGCACACAGAATTGGGACTTTCATGCAAATTTTTCTTGAAAATAGCCTGTTTGAAAGAAACAGAGTATCTTCATCACCTGTTGTGATTCATGGCTGTGCTGAAAAAAATCAGCTGCAAATTGAGATTTTACTTGTGTCAAAGTGCTCCTTTTCCCACAATTTTGGGGAGAAAGCAGGTGTTATTGACCTTTACAGTGTGCATGCCTCACTGCTTGTGACTGAGAGTCAGTTCAAGGAAAACATTGGAGGATCTGTTGGACTTATTTCTTTTGAGGGAACTGACTCCTACCTCAATATCAGTATCACTGCCAGCTTGTTTTACAGAAACATTGGGGAAGATGTGGGGGCAATCAACATTGACCTATCTTATACATTTCTTGATTTAGGTGTGACCAGCAGTGAGTTTGTTGCCAATACAGGAAAATCAGCAGGATCTTTCTTGGTTGGTGGAGAAACTGGTTCTTCTGTCTCTATGAGTGTGGTCAGCAGTGAGTTTTGTGAAAACACAGCAACTCTCAGATCATCTGCAGGATTTGTGAACATGAAGGGATCTGAATCATATTTCAGTGTCAGTATGAGTGCAAGTGTGTTTGTAGGAAATAGTGGAGGAGGGGCAGGGTTAATTTACATTGAAACCTCAGACTCCACATTTGATGTGAGTGTGACTGGCAGTAAGATTTGGAAAAACACTGGATCTATTTGGTGGGCTGCAGGAGTTACTTTTGTTGAGTGTTCTGAGTCCACTTTGTTTCTGAGCTTGACCAACATGACATTTCTTGAAAATGCAGGAATGGACATTGGCATAACAAAAATAAGTGTGTTTATATGCACCCTTGATATAAATGTGACCCACAGCAAATTTGTGGAAAATAGTGGAAGGTCTTCAGGGTCTTTTAGTATCTCTGGGAGAGTTGCTTCTTATATTTTTATGACTGTAATTAACAGTGAGTTTTACAAAAACACAGGATTTTCAGAGGTATCTGCAGGGTCCATATCCCTGTCTGTGTCTGTGTCATCTGCTCTTGTGATGCATGTGATCAGCACTTCATTTGTTTCCAACAGAGGAGGAGAGGCAGGTTGTGTCAGCATTTCTGGGTCTGGCTCCACAGCCATTGACATGAGATTGAGCAGCAGTGAGGTCAGGAACAACACTGCATTTTCAGTGTTTGAGTCAGGAGCATTCCTGTCAATGGATGGGTGGCAAACATCCCTTCATTTCCTTGTCAGCAACTGCGAGTTTTGTGACAATAATGGAGGAACTACAGGGTCTCTTGGCTTTGTGGCTGAAGGCAAATCATATTTTAACATCAGTCTAGTTGATGTGAGTTTCTCCAACAACTCAGGAGAATTTGGAGGTGCCATTGAGATTACAAGTCGGTGCTCTGCAACAGACACAACTGTCTTTTTGCACACAGCCTCTGCACAATTCATAAGGAACATTGCTACAAAGGGTGGATCAGCAATTCACATTCTGAATCACTGCACCACAAATCACACAAGTATGATAGTTTCCCTGAACAACACTGATTTCTTTTCCAATGTTGTGCCTGAGGGAGGTTTTGGTCAAAGTGGAGGAACTTTCTGTGTCTCATCAGAGAATCCTCCAAGCATAATAGAAATACAAATCACACATTGCAAGTTTGAAAGCAACACTGCAAGCACTCATGGAGGTGCATTGGCTTTGGATTTGTATGAATCTTCAACAATTTACATAACACAGTCTCAATTCCAAAGCAATAAAGCAGCTGGAGTGACAAGTGATGGAGGAGCATGCTATTTCAGTATTGAGCAGGACACAGAGACCAACAGCATCAGAGGAAAAGTCCAAATATATCAATCTATTTTTGAAGACAACATAGCAGCTGATGGTGGATCTGTGTTTCAAACTTCCCACCAAAGTCTTGAGACAGAGTTGGATATTCAAGACACAACATTTTTCTGTTGCAATGATGAAGTTGCAGATTTCATTTCTCTTGTGATTTTGTCCAAAATCAAAAACACACAATTTCATTTTGTCTCCCAGAAAGACACTACAGGTATGGCTGGTATTTATTTGAAACCTGAAGGACCATATTTCCTGGACAATGTATTTCTGTCCTGTGAAACCACTGATATTATTGTGTCTGCAAACTCAATTGGTATATTGCACCAAGGACAGGTGTTTCAAAATTACAGTGATGGAATATTGTTTTCTCTCTCTGTCAGATGTGCAAAATGTGTTGCAAAACCTTTTCCTGCTGGTAATGGTGGTCTTCACATCATGCAGAACAGAGAAGGTCAAACCCCAAACATAAACAAACTCTTCCAGCATAATTTTCTTCTGGTAAGTCCTTGTCAACCCTGCCCCTTTGGAGGGGATTGCTCAAATGGCAACATCAAAGCTCTCCCAAATTACTGGGGATACAGGAGAGGTCAACTCATGTTCTTTTTGTCTTGTCCACCTCAATACTGCTGCAATGGCATCAATGTCCCATGTGATTCATTTGACACTTGTGCTCCACATAGAACAGGTCAGCTGTGTGGTCAATGTGAAGATGGGTTCACTGAATCTCTCATGTCTGCAGTGTGTATTGCAAATGAATTGTGTGATGACTGGTGGGTTTGGCTGTTAGGTTTTGTGTTAGCATTTGCCTATCTGCTGTGGTACATGTACAGGGGAACTGTGTTCAACATATTTCCATCTACAATAAAAAAGCTTAAATGTTGTGCAAGAGGATATTCCAGGTCCTGTGAAGATGTTCCTGTCAATGCTGAGAATGCTTTCTTTGACATTCTTGTTTATTTCAGCAACATCATCAGCCTCCTGAAAGTTCAAGTTCAGTTTCAAAATTCTGATAAACAAGTGGGGATGCTGAAGGACATTGAAAAGTATTTCATGAAATATCTGGATGTTGATGTTCAGCACATTCTCCATTTAGATCTTTGTCCATTTGCAGGACTAAATATCACAATGAAAACTTTGGCCAGACCTATTTTTACTCTCATGGTCTTTTTGGTGTGGTGTACATTGTATTCAACCACTGCATTGCTGATGCATTTCTTGAAAAGCCAAAGAAATGTGCCCTTTCATTTCAAAAGAACACAACAGTTCAAATACAAACTGTTGGAAGGCTTTGTGGAAACATCAAAATACAGTTACAGTGGTTTTGCTGGAGCAACATTTCTTCTCCTAGCTTGTGTTGACATGAGAGATAAATCAGTTTGGAAATATGATGCTGAAATTGAATGCTACTCAATACTACAAAAGTGTGTATTTGCTTTTGCTGCCTTCTATGTTGTGCCCTTTGTGTTTATTTCTCCTATTGCAGGTAAACTTTTGAGGGCAGGTGCTGCCAGCTATATTGAGGTCATGCTTGCTTGTGTGTTTCCCTTTCCCCTCATTGCATATTGGGGCTTGTGTGCACTGCTACTAGCAAAAAGCAGAAAGCAAGTGCAGTCCACACCAAAGGAACAAGATCAGGGTGCAAGCACAACAGAAGCAAATGCACTTGTTTATAAATCTGAAGAAGCTCAAGTTTTATTGGATACCTACCAAGGTGCATTCAAAGAAAAATATTGTTACTGGGAAGGTGTAATTGAACTTCGAAAACTTGTATTTTGTAGTTTCTATCTGATACAGAATAACATTTTCAGACTTGTGTCTTGCACCATTTTGAGTGTCATATGTTTACTTCATCACAAGTCAACCCAGCCTTTTGCTCACAAAAACAGCAACAGAGCAGAAACCCTCTCTCTTTCCTTACTGTGTATAGCATGTACAACAAATTGTATCAAGTCAGTTTTTGCTCATTTAGGAGAAATTGTTGAACCCAACACACCAACTGAGCAACTTTTGCTTTCCATCAACAGATTTGACCGAGTTTCTGTCATCCTACTGATCTCCTTCATTGTTGGTGTTCAACTTCACGATGGTTTGAAGAAGCTCAAGAAGACAGAGTGAAATAGTCTTGTCAATGCTCAGAGATATATGCAAACATGCTGCAAACATGCTGTTTGTTAAGTGGAAATAACTGTATTGTGACCTGTTCTTTCTGGGAAGAGGACTCCATCTGTTGATCAAACCACAAATAGTGCCCCAGGACACGGGGCTTTCATAACTTGCCTTTTTGCTTGGTGAAGTACATCATCACAGCATCTTCGGACAGACTGAAGCTGAATATCCAGGGGTAAATAGTTCTGCTGCCAAGTACCCCAGAAAACAGGATTGTGCCAGTATTTTCTTGTGTAATCTCATGCTTGGTGACTCTTACAAATAGAAGCTGCAGGGGACAAGGGGTGTGGTTGTGAGGCACTGATGATCTGCATGGTGTCATCCAGATGAAGCAGTTGGCATCTTGTGCAGGTTGGAAAAGTCAATCTCCTTTTCTGTCTGTCTGTCTGTCTGTCTGTCTGTCTGTCTGTCTGTCATTTTCAAAACACAATGCTGAAAGTGTTTGTAAAACATATTTTATTGAATGGAAGGTTGTGTTCTGTTTGCTGAGCGAATAAATCATCACCTCATGCCTGGTCAGCCATTTCTGCTCACTCGGTCAGCTGCGCAAATAAATGGAAGGCATCCATTGAAATTTCGAAAATTTCGAAAATTTCTCTGCCTGTGAAAAAATGTTTTCAAATTGCGGTGGCAGAATAACAGATGCAAGTGTGGTGTCATGCAGTCAATTTTGGTCGAATTTCCTAGCTGCTCAAACACCAAGCGTTGTTTTTGTTCCAGTGTTCGACGAACTCGAACTGCTCGTGAGGGGCTTGGGTGAGGGAAACGAACGTGCCCGGGGCGGCGTTCCATGTACGTCTGTGCCTGACTAGCAGTCAAGTGCTGGCTTGGAGATGGGGTGAAGGACTGCACTGTCTGTCCTTTCACTCACAATTTTGGTGAATGTTGATCCAAAGAAGGTCAAGAGTACATTATATTTCTGCAGCCTGAACATCAAAGACCAATCAAGGCACCATAAATGCTAAAATGTGACCAGTAGGCGTTCCTGTGCCAAGGTTGACCACGTAACGAGAGGGTGTAATGTTCTGCGTCGCAATAGAAACCTGTTTGCTGGTGTGTAGAAGTGGTGACACTGTGCAAGTGGGTACCCTGGTGAGTTGTGAATTTCCTGAGCATTTGGTGTCCCAATGCCCAGTGGTCAGTGCGTGCACTGGTCCTTCTTCTTTACAATCACTTGAATCAACCATTCTGATGAAGGAAAACTTCCAGTGAGCAACAACTGCTGTGCATAGAGGCAAGGAAAACAAACCAAGCAAGGAAATGAAAATTTCATATAAGTTTCATGCAAAACATTTTCATCAATTTCTTGCCAATTACCTGAAGCTGTTTTCATGCATATAAATTTGCACATAGTGCATTTGTGCAGGTTAGTTGAAGCAGAGAAACTCAATAGATACTTCAGGGATTGTTTACCTCAGTGTGCAGCTGTTCCCTGTGATGCTGGTACAATGGGAAGATGCAAAGGTACACCAGTGTGCCGAACAGCTGAAACACAAATTGATAACTAATCGTGTCAAAAGAAGCACAAATTTCAAGAACATTCTACAACTGTGTGCCACAAACCACAGCCAATCAACTGCAAGACAACCACATGCAAAGTGCACCAGAGTTTAAACTCTGTTTGGGTGCAGAGTCTTGTTGAAAAAATTTGCCCAGCTTACAGTGGAAGATGTATTCTGTGGCCTTCGAGCCCAGCGTTGTTTTTTTGTGAATGTTTCAGTGACTGAGTCATTTCCGTGGAGTCAACTCAAAATGGATGAAATGACTGGTCTACGCTGCATCAGTTTGATTATTTTGATTATTTTTCCAGGTGAGAGCTCGAGACAATCATGATAAAAATATCTTGAGTTCTGAAATGTTGTCATTCAACAATTTTGTCTCAACAGATGTGGGGCAAAGTGCAGACATTACACCATACACAGTGGATATAGATGGGACAGATAATGTTCAGTGTTTGGAGAAGGAAAACAGCTGTAAAACCATCAGCTACATCATTGATAATAAGTGTGTTCCTGATGTACACTTAGTTATCCACATAAATTACCATGAAGGAGAAACATACACAGAGCCATGCAATGACAAACTCAGCCAAAGTAGCTATGAATGCTTTGTGACAGTTTCTGGTAAAAATATAAGAGCAAAACCTCTGATAGAATTTGCTCCCAACAACAAAAGTAATGGCTTGTCTAAAGAATGCATTATTTTTCAAAAGTTCTTGAGTGATAATGCAAAAAATATTACAAAGAAGAACTGTTTGGAATGTAGCATAGACAAAAAGACACAAGATCACAAAAACAAATTGAAATTGAAAAATCTTGTTGTTTTTGGCCTTGTGCTGAGTTTTGTTGGCAAACCTGATTTTTCTGCAGATAATGTTGACTTTATTGATTTTCACTTTTCATCTAATTCTTCCTCAAAAAGGCCTTGTTTCTTTCAGTGTGACTCTTGTTCCTTCACAGCAAGTTCAGGTGAATTATCCAGCAATGTTCTGGATGTGGGACAAATTGAACTGTCATTTTGCTCATGCTTATTACTCACACTCAGACATTCTTCATTCTCGCAGACAGAAGGCTCCAGTTCTGTCAAGATATTGAATCCTGGCCAGGATGGAAACAACTATCTCTCAGTGGTCAACATTCAAAACTGTTCAGTAACAAATATCACATCCATGGCTTTCCTACAAGTTGAATCCATGTGTGGACACAATATTGGCAATTTTATGCAAATTTTTCTTGAACATACTGTGTTTGCAAGAAACAGGGTATCTTCATCACCTATTGTGATTCTTGGCTGTGCTGATAAAAGTCAGCTGCAAATTGAAATTTTACTTTTATCAAACTGTTCCTTTTCCCACAATTTTGGGGCAAAATCAGGTGCAATTGACCTCTACAGTGTGCATGCCTCAGTTTTTGTAAGAGAGAGTCAGTTCAATGAAAACATTGGAGGGTCTGTTGGACTTGTTAATATTGAAGGGAGTGACTCATCCCTCAATGTCAGTATCACAAGCAGTGAGTTTCTCAAAAACACTGGAGAACTTGCAGGTTCATTTTGGGTTGCTGGGGAATCTAACTCCTCTGTTTTCATGAGTGTGATCAGCAGTGAGTTTTGTGACAACACAGCAGATGGCATGTCATCTGCAGGGTCTATCTACATAAAGGGATCTGAATCCTCCTTCACTGTCAGTGTGAGCAACAGTGAGTTTGTTGGAAATAGTGGAGCAGAGACAGGGTTCATGTATATTGAGGCCTCTGACTCCACTTTTGATATGAGTGTAACTGGCAGTAAGTTTTGGAAAAACACTGGAACTATATGGTGGGCTGCAGGAGCTATTTTTGCTCAGTGTTCAGGCTCCTGTCTGTCTCTCACCCTTATCAGCACAAACTTTCTTGGGAACACTGGAAGCTCCACAGGGTTGACAAAGATTCGAGCACTTTTTGCCTCTTCTGTAAAGATAAACATGACCAACAGTACATTCTGTGAGAACAAAGGAAGGAACTCAGGGTCTTTTGAGATAGAAGGGAGAACTGGTTCCTTAATTTTCTTGACAGTGATGAGTTGTAAAATTTGTGACAATGTGGGATCTTCAAGCATATCTGCAGGGTTTCTGTATGTGGCCATGTCAGTGACATCTTTTGGAATGCATGTGATCAGTAGTGAATGCTGGACAAACCGAGGGGGACGCTCAGGCTGTGTCAGCATGTATGGGTCAGACTGCACTATTCACATGAGTGTGAGCGCAAGTGAGTTTTGGAACAACACAGGGTCCTCAATAGCAGGGTCTGGAGGGTCTATTTATATCAGTCCCTGGGACTCCTCCCTGGATTTCATTGCCACCAACAGCAAGTTTTGTGAAAACAATGGAGGTAGTTCAGGTTCTGTTGAGTTTGTAGCAGATGGCGACTCACCTGTGAACATCAGTGTGATTGAGACCAGTTTCATCAACAACTCAGGAATAATTGGGGGCGCCATTCAGGTCAAAGGCCGATGTTTGCAAGAAGAGCTAACTACTATTCTTTTGCAGATTTCTTCTTCTGTTTTTACAAGTAATGTTGCTGCAAAGGGTGGGTCAGCAATTCACATTCTGAATGACTGTACCTTGAATCAAACAAGTATGATGGTTGTTTTGGACAAAACAGACTTCTCTAGTAATGTTGTGCCAGAGGGGGGTTTCAGCCAAAGTGGAGGAGCCTTGTGTTTGTCTTCTGGGAAATCTCCAAGCATGAGTTTTATCAGCATCACACAATGCAAGTTTGAAAATAACACTTCAAGCACTCATGGAGGTGCTTTGGCTTTGTTTTTGTATGAATCATCAACAATTTACATAACACAGTGTCAATTCCTGAGCAACAAAGCATCTGGAGTGACCAGTGATGGAGGAGCATGCTATTTCAGCATTGAGAAGGTTGCAGACAACAACAATGAGCACAACAACAACAACAACAACAACAACAACAGAAGGAAAGGATGTATTCAAATATATAAATGTATTTTTGAACACAATACAGCAGCTGATGGTGGGTCAATATTTCAAACTTCACATCAATTTCTTGAAACTGAAATGGAACTTCAAGACACAAGTTTCTTGTGTTGCACTGATACAGCTTCAGATTTCATTTCTGTTGTGACCTCATCCAGATTCAAGAGTACAGAATTTCACTACAAGTTCCATCAAAATCATATGACTTTGCCAGGTGTCTTTTTGAAAGCTGAGGGACCATATGTCTTGGATAAAGTGCTTTTGACCTGTCAGAAAACTGACATCATTTTGTCTGTTCAATCAATGAATGCTGCAGGTAACCATGCATTGGGAAATATCAGCAACACAACATTGTCTTCTCTCTCTGCCAGGTGTGCAAGATGCACTGTAAAACCTTTTCCTGCTGGTGATGGCAGTCTGCACATCACAAAAGGTGATGATGTATCAACAGCAAATGCAAACAAACTCTACCAGCATACATTCCTCTTGCAGAGTCCCTGTCAACCATGTCCCTTTGGAGCAGATTGCTCCAAAGACAACATCAAAGCCCTGCCAAACTATTGGGGATACAGGGAAGGTCAACTCATGTTCTTTTTGTCTTGTCCACCTGAATACTGCTGCAATGGCATTGATGTGCCATGTGATGCACACAACAGCTGTGCTTCACTAAGGACAGCTCAACTGTGTGGCAAATGTGAAGAAGGGTTCACTGAATCTCTTCTGTCAAAAACCTGTATTGCAGATGAATTGTGTGATGATTGGTGGGTGTGGCCAATTGCTTTTTTACTGGCTCTTACTTATCTTTTGTGGTACATGTACAGAGGTGATATTGGAAAAATATTTCTTTTTGTCTTTAAAAGGATGAAGGGTTGTGGTGCAGAACATTCTGGTGACATTGCAGATAGTTCATCTGAAGATGCTTGTGACAATGCTGACAATGCATTCTTTGACATTCTTGTATATTTTAGCAATATCATGAGCCTCCTGAAGGTTCAGGTTCAGTTTCAAAATTCTGATAAGCAGGGAGGACTGCTGGAGGACATTGAGATATATTTTATGAAGTATTTAGATATTGATGTGCAACATGTTGTTCAATTGGATCTATGTCCATTTTCAGGCATCAACAGCACAATGAAATCTTTATCCAGACCTGCTTTCACACTTGTGGTGTTTGTAGTGTGGGGCTTCTTGTTTTCTACAACTACACTGTTGATGCGTGTTCTCAAATGTGCAACAAATGTGAAACAGTTGAAATACAAACTGTTGGAAGGCTTTGTGGAAACATCAAAGTACAGTTACAGTGGTTTTGCTGGAGCAACATTTCTTCTCCTGACATGTGTTGACATAAGAGATAAATCATTTTGGAAATATGATGCAGAAATTGAATGTTATTCAACACTGCAAAAGTGTGTGATACTTTTTGCCACTTGTATGTTGTTCCATTTGTTTTCATTCCTCCCATTGCAGGTAAGTTACTGACATCTGGTACTGTGAGCCACACTGAAGTTATGTTTGCCTGCATGTTCCCATTCCCTGTTGTTGCACATTGGGGGTTCAGGCATGTGTTGCTGCCAAGGATATGTAAGAAATGGTGGCCATCATTAGGAGAGCAAAACAAAGTAGCAGATGCTAAAGAAGAAAATACAGCAATTTGCACTTGTAAGGAGGCTCAAGTTTTGTTGGATACATACCAAGGTGCATACAAACAGAAATACTCTTTCTGGGAAGGTGTCATTGAAATGAGGAAACTGGTTTTTTGCAGTTTCTATCTCATTCAAAACAACATACTCAGGCTTGTGTGTTGTACTCTCACCAGTGTGTTGGTGTTAGTTCATCATATTTTTTCATACCCATTTGCACATGTCCACAGCAACAGAGCAGAAACCTTGTCTCTTTCCTTGCTATGTGTGGCTTGTGTAACAAATTGTGTCAAATCAGTTTTTGCTTATTTGGGAGAAGTTGTTGAACCCAACACACCCACTGAGCAACTGTTGATTCTCATCAACAGATTTGAAAGAATCAGCATCATCATGCTGATCTCCTTTATCCTTGTTGTTCAACTTCATGATGTTTCAAAGAAGAATATGAAAAGAAACTGAAATGGCAACTTGCTACTATTTTCACATGTACACCTTGATACAAGTTGAGTAAAATGCATGAGAGTATTTTTCTTTTGACATCCCCTAGACACTCAGACACACACCAAAAAAGTGCAGGCTGAGTAAAAACAGCATTGATAATTTTGATGTCCCCGATACATAGGCAGACGCACCCTGAATAAAATATGCCTGAGAAAGTTGAAATGTTGAGTTTGTTCAACATGTATTCTACATCGTGCACAGGAAAATAAACCTGTAGGTGATTTGATTTGGCTCGCACCAATTTGGCTCGCTTTTTCAAAAAGCTCCCAAATCATGCAACCCACCTCAAATCACATAAACAGTATTTTATTGGTGCTGGGTTCATATGAAATACTCTTTGTGTTGTCAGCAAAGTGTCATTTGGTTTGGCATGCATTTTTTCCACACTGCCATCTGTTGAGTGCAAAAGAATGCTTGCGGATTTGCCGAGGCCTCAGTTGTGGCCCCAATTCTGGATGCACATCACATTTTAAGAATGAAAACTCCACTTCAAGATGCAGTGAACAGTTGAGCTGCACATGAGAAGCCGATTACTTGCTGCAGATTGGGGAAAATACGATGCACATTGAGTTTATGTGACTTGTACACAGCACAAGAGATACAAGCATTTTCAATGATGTAACCCAGTCTTTTGCAGCTGCCATCACCTTATCACCATGGAGATGATCTCTCCCACCTGTGAACGACCGGGTGACTGTTTGCACTACATCTCTCAACTCACAGGATAAGTCTGAGGTCAGCAGCACCCAGTATTTCAACGCAAACTTGAACCAATGTTTCCTCATCTTGAGGCAGGTGCAGGCTAAATGTGGGAACTTGTCCACAAAAGTGAAACTTGCAGATCTGAACTGAAAAATATTCAGTGGAGATGAGGTACATTTGTGTGTTGACGTCACAGGAATGTACATATCCTCAAATGTGACATTCATGGCATACTATTGGAAAATTCACTTTTTGCAACACAAATTTTGTCTTGTTTACAAGAAAAAAAAAGTTGGCCAAAAACCTTCCCCAAAGGCAAGAAAGCACTCAGAAACAAAACCAAAGGGGACAAACACCACTTGTACAGTTGACCACAAATGATACTTGTTTAGTGTCAGTCACTGGATGTGACCAACCAAAATTGTCTTTTACAGGCTAAATTGTGCTTGTTCACATGCCAAGAAACATAGAGTTGGCCAACAAACTCCCCAAAGGCAGGGAAGCAATCACAAAGAAAATGGAAGTTCACAAACACTGCACAGTGAATGACAGTTCTGATATGTTTGATATCAGTAGCATGAGTCATGACCAACTAAACCCAAAGGATACTTCTCTTTTTCTCCCCTGTCTTCTACCAAGCTTGGGTGACATCCAAATTATTTGATTCATGCCTCTCACTGGAAATGTGAGCCCTGGTGAGCATGACATGAATTGTGAGGTTCTTTCAACATACCAAACTACTTCTGCCAACATTGGGCCCAGTGGTGTCAAACAATGATGTTATTTACGAATAAGCTGGATCTCCTGAGGAAAAAGGTTCAACCCACCATCATAAATTTAGCATGACTAGAAATACCAAAGCAGTTCTGAGTATCTGGAGAGCACTTCCTGTTTTCTTTCTTATTCAGAAAGGTGGGTGGATGTTGTGTCAGGGGATATCCAACAAACTAGGGCTCTCTTCACCCTGGACAAACATCATGCCCAACACTGAGCTACTTGGATAAAAGACCTTTTCTCAGACTTGCTGAAATTTCTCAGTTGTTCCACGTACTGTGTCAGGTGTCCATTGTTACCAATGTTGCCTGTTCACAGAAACTCATATGAGTAGCACATTCCATCTGTATGTGTGTCCCCATAGAAGAGATCTTGCTTGTTTCATTTGTTTCACCCAAGTGAAATTATGAGCAATACAGACTGGTGCACTCATCAAAGTACCTTGCATTGCTGTCAGAAAGAAAAAAAACTGAGCAGTATCAGAAACTACCTGACAATCAAAAGAAGAACTTGTCAATGTTTTAGTTTGGTCCAACCTGAATTATGTTGAATTGTCAGACTGCACGCCATGAGTGTCATCGATGGCCCCCACCAACAACACCAACACTGGAGATCAGGATACCTGGTGCTTTGTTTTCATTTCAGAAACACTTTTTCTGTTTTTCCTGGTGCCCAGTACTGAAGTGGTTTGCACAAAGGAAGCCTGCACAAATCGCAATGCTGTTTTCCCAAGAGCCTTCATCAGAAAGTTTTGTGACCTCAGAGAGGTACCAAAGGACATTCCCAGTGAGTACAGAATTATTATTTTGCAAGGAAACAGTATTTCTTCTCTTCCCAATGGAGTGTTCAGATATCTAACCAAAGTCAAATCTATGGCTCTGGGTCAAAATGGAATCACCGACATCAACACTGAAAGTTTTACAGGATTGAAGTCTTTGGTCATGCTTGGTCTGCAGAGCAATTATATCAGTTCTCTTCCTGATGGAGTCTTCAGGCACCTGATGCAATGCAGAGTCCTTCACTTAGAAAGAAACAGAATCTCAAGCATCACAACTGGTAGTTTCACTGGACTCAAGTCTTTGGAAAAACTGTATCTGGGATTCAATCTTGTCAGTTCCCTCTCACATGGAGTCTTCAGTCACCTCATCCATTGTAAGAAACTATATCTGGGAAGAAACAGAATCTCAAGCATGTCAACTCACAGTTTTATTGGACTCAGGTCTTTAGAAGAACTGTACCTGCAGACAAATATGCTCACTTATCTCCCCATTGGAGTCTTCAGCCACTTGTCTTCATGTAAGATTCTGAATGTGGATGTTAATAGAATCACAACCATTACAGTTGGCAGCTTTGCTGGTCTCCTGAACCTCCTTGAACTGTATCTGGGTTACAATAGGATTACATCCCTTCCTCATGGAGTTTTTGATGATCTTGTCTCAATAAAATTGATTGAATTGCCTGGAAATCAACTAACATGTTTGAATCGAGTCATTTTCTCCAAACTACCTCACTCCCCATTGACTCTGTGGTTAAGTTACCCTCACTCTAAAGTCAGAAACCAGTGGAACTGCAGCTTGCTTTGCTGGCTAAAACAGGAAGAGAAGCATGGAACTATCAGATGGAATGAGAAGAATGGATACAGTGGTCATGTGATATGTTTTTCTGGTGGAAGCTGGGATTCTCTCCAGTGTGCTGAGCAAGGTAGGTGGGGTCTGCTCTGTGATTATTTTTGACACAACAAAAGATTGTGAAGAGTTCTTAATGCCTGACTTTCATGCAAACAACAATTGCATTTCTGGTTTACAACATTTGATGAACTTCTGTCCTTGTAACCCTGTCTCCTTCACATTATCCTTCACATTGTGTTGAAACTGTATCTTTTGTTTATATTTTGAAAGTTTGCCCAGAACCTGGAGGTGTCCCTTTCTCCATGCATATTGATCTGGTGCAATTATCGCTGCACCTCATAAACTGAGGTGACTGGTCACTGCCATCTGTTGGCTTTCACAGCAGTGTGTCACAAGAATGAAACTTGGACTCACAAAGTTGCCTGTCCAGGTAAGGGGCAAGAATTTCTGCAAGTGGTTTCATACTTGGGTACAGATTATTTCCACCAAGGACAAACAATAAGTTGGTGGTGGTAGAACTTGGGTTTGGATGGGCTGGATGCAGTTTGCTTGAGTTGATCAGATGACAGACAATCATAAACTTTTTGAAGTTTGGCAGCAGATATGCCAGCACCCAGGGCCTGATCTAAACCTGAATGTGTCACAATGGTGTAATTGAAAGGGAACTTCAGAATATTAATGTTTCAGCCTTACTTCCACTGACAACAAACTGTTGTGACTGTTTTGACTTTCTGCTGTGTTTCAATTGCAGATGCTGGAAACACCAACCAAGATGTGTGCCCATACAAGCACGAATCAAGCAGCAGTGGCTTTCCAAGGAGTAACTTGGGCCTGAGTCAGGTTTCATCAATAACAAAAGGAGATAGTGAGCAAAAAACTACAGCCACCACTCAACTTGTTGCCATCATCACCATCTCTTGTGTTGGTGGTATTTTACTGTTTATTTTTCTGATGCTGATCTGCTTTTCTAAAAGGTATGTTCAATGTTCCACCAAACAGGAGAAGCCACAGTTGGTTCCAAATGGCAAATAGACTTTCAGTTTCTAGCTGCTACTCATGCTGGGCCTTGTCATGCCAGTGCTAAACAGAAGTTCTGTGTTGGTCTGCATCCCATTTCCACTGCATTTTTTTGCATGCTGGTCCCCAGACTGGATTTGTGTGAGGAGTGGGATGTCTTACACATTTGTATATAGATTTGACTCCATTTATCAGTGTTTCAAATTTGGACATATTTGAAAGCAAAAATATCTGAAAGGGAACCTTGGTTTGTTGCTGAGCAGTGCAAATGAGAATCAAAAACTTTGTTGGTCTTTTCTGTTTTAGGAATGCTTGGACAAGTGCCAAATTGCCCAACAGGCATGAACTTTCTCACTTGGAATGTCTCTCCAGCAGACTGGATCCATTATTGGCATTCAGAGTCCAACAAGCCTGGATAAACGCAAATCAGATCACAATACTGGACCACTTGGGATCAGGTGGGCTCAACAGATGATACAGTTTTCAGTGGGCACTGGTTTGGTCATACTGCCTGAAATCCAGAAATATCATGAGAAAATTGCATTTTGTTGTGCATGATGGTTTCTCATCATTGGATTTTCTATGTTGTTTTTGTTTTCTTTGTTTTGATTATGTTTCTTTTCAGATTTTTGTGCATCTTTTTACTGTTGAACTCACCTTTATCCTGACCAAACCTAATAGTGATGCCCTTGCCTCAAACACTGGGATGATTGTGGTAAATCTAAGTCACTGGTTTGATGAGCACCTTGAATTGTGTGAAAAAAAAACATTGGATCACAGAGAGCTTTTTGTTAAGATAACAAAATTTAGGTAAAAATGTTGTACACCAACCCAGGGTCTTGCAAAAGTGATGCATTTGTGTGGCTGACAGTTGTCGTCCAGTGGGTCAAAATACCTCTAAATGAGGGTCATTTGCCACCCTGCACTGGATGTTGTGATTTCAGTCATTATTCCAGATGTCAACTTGAACAACAGCAAATTTGAGAAAGGAGGCCTGAATGGCAAGTCCTTGTGGCATTTTCATCAGGATGTCATTTGTGGCCATTTTACAAGCATGAGACCTGTGTATTTTGTTGCCAAAAACATCCAGTTCCTGATATACTTTTGATTGTGATAGTGTTTTCATCATAATAATTTGCCAACAGGCACTCACCATTCTTTTTTCTGTATTGTCAGGTAATTTTGGGACTGTGTGGTCAGGTGTTCTCAGAATGAATGCATCTTGTCTGGTGGATATTGCAGTGAAGAAGATAAAAGGCATGTGATCCTGACTCGCTTTGGAGTTGAGTTGTTCAAAAGCGTGCAAACATTTAGTCATTCTACTTGCGTTTGTTTCTACAGGAACTATGAAAGATGATTTCGTGGGAAGAGTGAGGAAACTAAATGCAAATGACAAAATGGAATTTTTAGTCCGAAAGGTTAAAGGTGAGACAATTTCGTGATAAAACCCAGACAGTCATTGAAGACAGACTTCACACACATATATGTGCATTTCCAAGACAGCAACTCTTTCACTGTGTATAGAGAAGCAGGAGATCTAAAGTACATTTTTGTTTCAGTTGAAAGTGAGATTAAGTCTTGTGATGTGGAGTGCTTCTTGGATGAAGTGACCAACATGATCAGTCTGGACCATCCAAACATTCTTTGCTTGCTGGGAGTGTCCTCTCATGAAGGAAAGCTTTGCATGATATACCCATTGATGAAAAACAAGGACCTCAGACAATACTTGCTGCAAAAAAGAACTGCAAGTTTTATTTGTAGAATTGTCAAGCATTTCATATCCATGCAAGAGTAACTTACTGAAAATTTTCATTTCAGCAACTGACTGAACCACAGTTGTTCTCTTTTGCCCTTGGAGCAGTGAATGGGATGACCTATCTTTCACAACAAAACATTGTGCACAGGGACTTGGCAGCAAGAAATTGTTTGTATGTTAGCTTGGTTGACTTTTCCACAGTGCACATGCACTGACATGAGACATATTAACATCCATCTTAGTGATGATGTTGGGTGAGATTGTGAGCAGCAAACCACTCCAAAATGCAGTGTCAATGTCAATCACCAAGGCACTCTGCCTGCAGGTTATGGCTTGGTGTCTGACCTAACATTTGACTGTATTTTCTGTCCAGTTGACTTCAAACACTCATTTCAGGTTGGACAATAGCCTACAAGTAAAAATAGGTGATTTTGGCATCAGCAAAGCCATAAAGACAGACAAGAGCTACATTGAGTCTGATGATACACGGGAGCAGGCGCTACCCATCAGGTGGATGAGTCCCGAGGCAGTTTTATCTGGTGTCTTTTCCACCAAAAGTGATGTGGTGAGTGTTGCAAATTTCAAAAGAGGGAAACTGTTCTGTCGGATATCCACTTTTTGTATTGCTCTCATCTATTTTGCAAGTATTCATATGGAGTGCTTCTGTGGGAAATATACACAGAAGGAGAGCAGCCCTTCAAAGGAAAGTCAAACCAAGAAATTGTGGAAGATATAAAAATGGGAAGGCTTCTTGCAAGACCACCAAGAACAACTGACAATGTGTTTGTAAAATTGGCTTTTCTCACAAAGAAAGCAAAAGTGTTTTTGAGAATGAGACACTCTTTTGAAGCTTTCATTGCAAATGAATGATGCTTGTTCCTTTGCAGGTTTGTAATTTTTCTGAAATGTTGGCAGTTTGACCCAAAAGAAAGGCCAACATTTGCGGAACTGAAATGTCTGCTTTCAGGTAAAATTATGAGAGAATGACTGGAGCAAATATTCACTTGTGCTCATGTCTCTTTGGTCAGCAAAGAGTCATTTTTCTGTTTTTCAGATTATGACACAGGTTATTTGAAGGTGCAAGACACTTCTTGAGGGAGCAAGTGGCCCAACTGAGAAGATTCTGGCAAGAGAAGAAAAATCATGGGAGTAGTTTCACTCAGAAAATTATGGTGGGAACAGAATAAATTTTCTGGGAATCAGAACAAAATTTTGAACAGGAGAATGGGCACTATTTGGTTTTCTGCCAAAGCAGGATGGTTGTACAACTTTGTCATGAGGCACTTTGTTCAACAACAAAACACTGAATGTGTTTTTGTGGCCATCAGTTTCAACTGTACCAGTTGGAAAAAAAAATGCACTTGTTGCAAATGGCACAATCAGCATCACGGCTGACTTAACCTTTGTGTAGAATTCTGCCAGCTGGTTTCCTGGTAAAATGCTGTGGTGGCGAGTGTGTGAGCATTCAGATGGTCTCAGTTATTTGAAGCACAATGTGCTGGTATAGAAGTACTGGTTGTCAGGGGATAGCTTGAGCTTGGGGTTTGGTGTGAACCCGAAGTAATGTAAGAAATTTGAGAGCTACAATGTGGTGATCATGAGTTTATGAATATTGAAGGTTGGAGAGCTCATTAAGTGCTATTTGTGAACTAAAAGATTTGGGAAGCACTGACAGCAAAATTTATAAGAATTGTTGATTCATGTCAAAAAGCTCAAATTGGGGAGGGTCCAGAAATTTAGGGGTTGGTTACACAAATTGCTGTGTGTCTCAGAAAGCACAAATATTTGGTGAATGAAGTTCATTGATGAAATGTACCATACTGGTTGGGTGTTTGAATGGTAGCATTCATTTTCTGATTTGTGAAAATGTCTACATGGTTTCTAGATATATTTAAAAAATCAGGATTTGAATTTTTTTTAATTTCTTTGACAACGCTCAAAAGGGAATGAGTTCAGTTTGTGTTTCTCTGTGAAGTGCCCATAAGAACCACCATATTGTCTTGTGTTGACAAGCTATGGAAGAGCAAAATTCCAAGTGAAAAGCAGCTCCGTGGAGCTCACAATGATTTGGAGTGACCGTTATGTGTGGCCACTGAAATGCGTGCAAACAAATCTAGGCAACCAACATGTATGGCAAGTAGAATGCATCAGGGACGCATTTATGAAACAATCTTGCCCAAATGTCCATTTCAAGCACTTTCACAAGTCCAAAAATTGCACTCAAACTTTGACTCCACCTCAAAAACCACACACATTTTATTTCTAAAATTGACAAAATATGAATTTTATATAATATCTGTACTTTCTGAGATATTCCTCGTTCTGTGCAGTGAAGTCTAAACTTTTGTGGCCCCAACAATTTGAGCTTGCCATAACAAACCTAAAAATTCAAACTTGACAAATTCCTCATGTCCCGTCATGTCCCCGCGAAATTTTTGTGAAGGAACAGAAAAATTGGCTTTTCCACACTGGAATTTTCTTACACAGATTGGCTGCTACCCAGCTGCAGAATGACTCTTTGTAATCATTTCTTCTTTTCACTGTTTGTCAAGCCAGCTATATCTTTTAACATTTCAACATCTTGTCAAAATTGTACCTTGGAGGCCAAACTGAACCACATTTGTCCACTGTGAATGTGAATGACAATTGTCAAATTCTGCTTTTCTGGTGTGAGTTGAGTAACAAGTGAGAAATATTCAGGTGCTTCTGCCTCACATTTGTAAATTCACACAGAATGAAACAAATGTGATCTCTTAGCAGCATGACATGACTCAATGAACTGTCAATACATGTTTTACTGTTGCTGCCTCATTTAGCCTGATAAAAACATCTTTAACTGAAATAGCAGCCATCTCATCAGCAACAAACTTTATGGGTCCTCCATTACTTGGCTGTGATTTGGTCAACATGAGAAATCATCTTCCAGAACATCCTGGTTTCTGGAGAGAGGTTCATGTCCTCAACCAAATTGGAATGATAAATGTGTGTGTAGTGTGTGTGTCCTGTGGGTTCCAATTAGCCAGACCATAGGCAAATCTCCACAATGTGCTGCTTGGGATCTGTGTAACTTTCCCCATTGTTAGAAGCCCCTCTGTTGTTACGATGCATTTTTATTGTTGCCCAGTGCGAAAAGAAACTTTGGAGAGAACCCTGATTGTTTGACATTGATTGGAATATGACAAACTGTTGGGGCAGTTCAAATGAGGAAACCTTTGAGGAATCCAAGTGAAAATTGTGCACCGGAACGATGTGGAGCAGGTAAAAATGACTTTTGCAGGCTAAATTGTGCTTGTTCAAACCCTGACAAAACACACAGAACTTTGGCTAACAACAATTCCTGAAAGGGAAGAAAGCACTCAGAAACAAAGCCAAAATTCACAAACACTGCATGCACAGTCAATGAGAACTCTCATATGTTTGATATCAATTGCACAAATAATGACCAACCAAAGCCAAAGGATACTTCTGCTTCTCTCACCTGGCTTCTACCAAGCTTGGGTAACATCCAAGTCATTTAATTAATGCCTTTCATTATAAATATGAGCATGACATGATTTGTAAGAAAGTTCAACACATCAAACTACTTCTGCCAACATTGGGCCCAGTGGTGTCAAACAATGATGTTCTTTTTGTTTAAGCTGGATTTCCTGAGGAATAAAGTTCAACCCACCATCATAAATTCAGCATGACCAGAAATCTTGAAGCAGTTCTGAGAGTGCTTCCTGTTTTCTTCCTTATTCAGAAAGGTGGGTGAATGTTGTGTGTCAGGGGATATCCTGAAGCCAGGGCTCTCTTAACCCTGGATAAACATCATGCCCAACACTGTGCTACTTGGGCAATGTTGTTTTCTTTTCTGAGACCAGCTAAAATTTCTGTTGGTACAGACACTCTGTCAGGGGTCCACTGCCCCAGTCTGTAAAAACCAGACCTGCAGATGAAATTCTCAAACACTTTCTAAAGTAATTTGAGGAGGTTGGTCCATTTTGGGGGTTTACTTAAAATAAGTATCTGGAATGGTGACTGACCAAAACAAAGCAGCCACAGGCCTCAAGGATGGCAAACATGTAGACAGCACAATCTCAGTGAATATAAGTTTCAAATTTAATCTTTTGGGTCTTTTTGGTCTCATTTTGGTTGCATAATGGTGATGAAGTAAGTTTGAAATTTTGTGTCAAATAGAATAAAGCAAACTGTGAAATGTTGCTTTTTGGTACTTGAGTGGTATAATTTAAGTTTTGTAAAGCTAGTTCTGTTTCCAACGGAGGAGCAGGCTTGCAATATTGCTTTGAATTCCAAATCACAATGAGCTCCATAGCGATTTTGACTGTCTCTGTTGGCTGCTTCCATGCCAAAAGTCAGAAGAGTGCCGTACACCACATGAGTTCCCATTGCAAAGGCCTTGTTTGTTTCCTATGTTTTACCCCTGGGAGTGAAATTGTGAGCAAGGCACACAAGAGCACTTGTACTGCTGTCTCAACGAAAAAATACATTGGCAAAAGCACAAACAGAACTAAGCACGGAAGTTTTTGTCAGTGTTGTTTCCAACCTGTATTTTGTTGAACAGTAAGACTGCTGTTTCTCTTTGTCTCATAAATAACAATGACCAAGAACACAATTCAAAAGTTCAGCCCGCCTTGTGTTATTTTTTTTCAGAGATACTTTTGTTGTTTTTCATGGTACCCAGTACTGAAGCTGTTTGCATGGAGGAAACCTGTCAAAATGAGTATTTTGTTCAAACCAGGTTGTTTTTTCGAACTTGTTTTGACCTCTGACAGGTCCCAAGGGACATTCCAAATGAGTCTCTTTGGGTAAATCTGAGAAGAAATAGGATTTCGTTTCTCTCTGATGGAGTTTTTAGAAATCTTGCTCAAGTCAAGACCCTGAATCTGATGGACAATAGAATCACCAATTTTGCCACTGAAAGTTTTGCTGGACTAAAGTCTTTGTCACAACTTTGTCTGCAGGGCAATTAAATCAGTTCCTTTCCTTATGGAGTTTTCAGCCACCTGGTCCAATGCACAGCTCTTTTTCTGGGGAAGAACAGAATCTCAAACATCACAACTGGTACCTTCATTGGACTCAAGTCTTTGCAATCACTATATCTGAGGCAAAATGTTATTAGTTCCATTCTACATGGAGCCTTCAGTGACCTCATACATTGTAAGATACTCTCTCTGGAAAATAATAGAATCTCAAGCATCACAACTGGTACTTTTACTGGACTCAAGTCTTTGCAAGAACTCTATCTTGGGAGAAACATTATCTCAAAAATCACCACTGAAAGTTTCATTGGACTCAAGGTTTTGGCAAAACTGCAGCTGGGTGGGAATCTTATCACTTCTCTTCCTCCTGAAGTCTTCAGCCACTTGATGCATTGTAAGATTCTGAATCTGAATGTTAATAGAATAACAACCATCACAGCTGGCAGCTTTGCTGGACTCCTGAACCTCCTCGAACTATATCTGGGTGAGAATCGGATTACATCCCTTCCTCATGGAGTTTTTGATGATCTTGTCTCAATAAAATTGATTGAATTGCCTGGAAATCAACTAACATATTTGAATCCAGTCATTTTCTCCAAACGACCTCAGTTCCCACTGATTCTGTGGTTGAGTTACCCTCACTCTAAAGTCAGAAACCAGTGGAACTGCAGCTTGCTTTGCTGGCTGAAACAGGAAGAGCAGCATGGAACTATCAGGTGGAATGAGAGGAATGGATACAGTGGTCGTGTTATATGTTTTTCTGGTGGAAGCTGGGATTCTCTCCAGTGTGCTGACCAAGGTGGGTAAGGCTGTGAGAAGAGTTTTGGGCTCGAATGAATTGAGACATGTTTATAATTCTCTGACTTTCACAAAAAGAAGAAATAATGGCACTTCTGGTACGCAACATTTGACAAAACTTTTGCAACCTCCATCTCCTTGAAGATGTTGTGAAAATCCTGCATTTCGTGACTCCCCCAAGAGTTTGCCCAGAACTTGGAAGTGTCCTGTTCTCCACATGGACCAGGTGTAATGGAGCCCACAGTACAGAAAATGAGGTCACCTGCCACTACCATGTCTTTGGGGGTGGAACAATGGTGTGTCACAAGGGTGCAACTTGAACTCTTGAAGTGACCTATCCCTGTTAGAGGTGAATTTTTTCTGAAAATGATTTCTTTCTTTGGTGCTGGTTTTTCCACCATTCAGAAACAATGTGTCCTGTTTTGGACCCTGAATGTTGGTTGACGCAGTTTGGTGAGGTGGCAGAAAAGCACAAAATAATGCTTGCAGGGCCACCAGAAGTCATTGCTTTCAGTGTCTGTTGGACATGGAAGTAAATTTGAATTCATGTAAAGATGAATTGCAGACAGTCTCAAGAAAGGGTTTATCGCTGGCAAAGTGTGCCCTGTGCTGAAGCGGAGAACAAGTAGCCTGTTCTCTTGGAATTGTATGATCTTCTCCAAACTCAACTCATTCTTCCCTTGACAAGGAGAGGACATTCATGAAGTGTTTTTGGCAAATATGATTCCCAGCTTCAAGCATGCACTCACCAAGTTCCACTACTTATCTGCAATGGGAAATAACACCATTTTGTGCTATTTCAGGCAAACTTCCACCAACAGTATATAAGCTGTTGCAGCCAGTGGCCTTCACTTTCTGTTTAATTTCAGTTGTGGATGCTGGATACACAAAGCAAGACAGAGGAAGACACACACACTCAACAACCACCAGAGTTTACTCAATGGGCAACCTGGGTCAGACTGAGGTGCCATCAACAACAGAAACAGATAATCAGGAGAAAGTTGCAGCCACCACTCAGCTTATTTTCCTCATAACATTCCCTTGCCTTGGTGTTTTTTCACTGTTCATTTTTCTGATGTTGATCTGCTTCTCCAAAAGGTATGTAAAATGTTGCACTCAACAGGAGAAGCCAGATTTTGTTGAGAACATGGAATGTTCACCATTTCTCTACAAAACATGGACAGCATCTGCTGGTGTCCAAAGTGGATTCATGTGAGGAGTGTGATTTGCCAAGGCATTTGTGCAGGGTTTCCCATAGTTGCTGTCATTGACAAACTCCACATCTCATTTGTGTGTTTGACATACATCTCTTGGTATTTCAAGAAGGCCTTCTGATCTGCTTGACTTGTTGCTGGGTAGTCCACAAAAAGCAGAGAATTAAGAACTCTTTTGATCACTCTTTTGATCTTTGTCAATTCCAGGAATTGTTGGAGATGTGCCAAATTGCCCAATGGGCAAGATCAATTTAGAAAGTGTGTGTGGCAGACTGAACCCATTGTTGGCAGTTAGAGCGCAGCAAACGTGGATAAATGTTGATCAAATTACAATACGCTCCTACTTGGGATCAGGTGGGGTCAACTGAGGCCGCAAGTGTACAGACTTCATTGTTGTTCTCAGTTTGTATCCACAGGAGTGTTGAATTATCATTTGTAACTGGCAAATACCATGATAATGACTTCTTGTTTTGTGTTTCAGGCCGTTTTTGGACTGTGTGGTCAGGTGTTCTTAGAATTGAGGCATCGTGTCCAGTGGATATTGCAGTGAAGAAGAGAAAAGGCATGTGATCCTTGACAATCATTTGTGTTTGGTTGTGGGAAAGTGTGAAAGCAATGTTGATGCCTCTGTTGTTGTTTTGTCAGGATATATCAATGATGATTATGTGGGAGAAGTGAAGAGAATGAAAGCTAATGAAAAGGTGAAAGGTGAGACATTAGTTGATGATTATCAGACACCTCTCCAACAGTAGATTTGCCTGTTTCACTGAGGCAATTACAAACAGAAAAGCAGGAGACACAAGGCACCTTTGCTTTCAGTTGAGAATCAAGCCAAAGCTGGGCATCTGGAGCAGTTTGTGGAGGAAGTGACCAACATGATCAAACTGAACCACCCAAACATACTTACTTTACTGGGGGTGTCATCACATGAAGGAAAGCTTTGCATAATCTATCCATTGATGAAAAACAAGGACCTCAGACAATACCTACTGAAAAACAGGACTGTGAGTAATATCCCAAGAAATGGGAATCTTCAAAATCCTTTCAAGAGGAACTTATCAAAAACTTTTATTTCAGCATCTAACTGAACCACAGTTATTTTCCTTTGCTTTTGGAGCAGTGAATGGCATGGCTTATCTCTCACAACAAAACATTGTGCACAGGGACTTGGCAGCAAGAAATTGTTTGTATGTCTGTTTCTCTTTGCTTCATCTACAGTGGCCATTTTTCTGCATTCTCTGAACATGGACCAACCTCAAACATCCATTTTAGGTTGGATGAAAGCCTACAAATTAAAGTTGGTGATTTTGGTGTCAGCAAAATGGATGAGCACTTTAAAGAAGCAAACAATTTTTTGGCCATCAGGTGGATGAGTCCTGAGTCTGTTTCCTCTGGTGTCTTCTCAACCAAGAGTGATGTGGTGAGTGTTAGAAATTTTTTTGTAGAAAAGCTATAAGAGGTTAACTGGATTGCTTTTTCTCTTTTTTATTTTCAAGTATTCTTATGGAGTACTTCTCTGGGAAATATACACTCAAGGGGAGCATCCATTTGATGGAAAGACAAAGCATGACATTTTGGAAAATATCAAAGTGGGAAAGCATTTGGAACAACCAGCAAAAGCAACTGACAGCATGTATGAATGTTAGCAATGTTCTGAAGATAGAGAAAACTGCTCTCACATTGAAACTCTACATTGTTTTCAGTCTTAAAATAAACAAATGCTTGCTGCATTTTAGGTTTGCAATTTTCTTAAAATGTTGGCAGTTTGATCCAGAAGAAAGGCCAACATTTGCAGAACTAAAATGTCTCCTTTCAAATCTTTCAGGTGAAATTTCCAGACAATGCACAGACTGAATTAAAAGGACTAGTGTTCCTATATTTCAGTTCAGAGGGATGTTTATTTTTGTTTTCAGACAATCACAGAGGTTCTTTAAAGATGCAAGAAACCTGTTGAGGCCCAATTGCCTGAACACTGGTGTTTCTGAAACAACTCAAATTCATTTGGAAATGAAGATTGAAAACTGAAAGAAAGAATAAGCTGTTCACTTTGATGTTGCTGAGCAGATTTCTTCAGGTGGCACCACCACAAGAGGATACCATCAAGACAACACCAACAGTTTTTAGGTGATTTGAACCTTGAAGCATACATTATGTATAATGTATGGTGATGGTGAAAATCACCTATCGGCATCAAAAGGCTAAATCTGTGAACATGAGTTTGAAAGTGTTCTATTTGTTCGATTTTGGTCATGTTTGGTTTTTTCATTCACTTTTGGGCTGTGGTTGATGCACGAAGTGTCAAAAGAACAAATTTTTGCTTTTATGTATTTTTACAGGCAAAAAACCAATATGGCCGACATGGTGAAATTTGGGTATGGCTGTATAAATGGCTTTATAGCTCGGAAACGGTTGATATTTGCTGAAGAGAATATTAAGAGAAAATGTAG
>JAAUXT010127527.1_pt1 | contig 41925 bp, 41 predicted proteins | sample 7278171 | NCBI WGS metagenome assembly JAAUXT01 (sample SAMN14350112, study PRJNA611818) | marine sediment metagenome | isolation source: surface marine sediment (1.8m) | place: French Polynesia: Moorea | collected 2018-08
GCTGTGGAGGGAGATGTCCGCGTGGTGCGTGGGCGGGCTGGGCGGCATGCGTGGGAGGGCTGGGCGGGGATTGGGTGTGGTGGGTCGGGTCGGGTGGACTCACAGCCGAGCTGTGGCGCGAGGAGATGTCTGCGTCGGGCGTGGTGCGTGGGCGGGGATGGGCAGAGTGGGACTGGGCGGGTGGGGAAGTTGCGTGGGCGGGTTGCGCCAGGCGGAGTTGGATGTGGTCAGGCGGGCGAGGGCGTGTTGCTTGGGTGAGATGGGGCAGGGTGTGTGGATGGGGAAATATGGACAGAGAGTCTACGTCAGGCATGGTGCGTGGGCGGGCTGGACAGGAGAGGGTTGCACGATGGGGTGAGATAGGTGGGTCAGAGTGGACAATGAACGTGTGGGGTTGTGTGTGGGTTGGATTGGGCATGGAGTGTGCATGTATGTGGTTGTGCAGTCCTCGTGACAGTTGAAATTGAAATAATAAATGTCTCCAACAGGTGAAGGGTAAGCGGGAGCTGTTCCGGCTCGTGTACTACGGCGGCGTGGCGCACGAGGTGCGCGCTGAGGTGTGGCCCTACCTGCTGCGACACTACGACTTCGGCTCCAAACCCGACGAGCGGGAAGCGCTCGACCGGGACCAGCGGCAGCAGTACGAGAAGGTGCGGAGGTGGGCGGGGAGGGGTGGGGCGGGGCGGGGCGGGGTAGGGTGGGGTGGGCGGATGGGGGGCAGGGAGAGGGCGGGGCAGGCGGGGAGAGGCAGGGCAGGGTGGGGAGGGGCAGGGCAGGGAGGGGTGGGCGGGCAGGGTGGGGTGGGGAGGGGAGGGGCAGGGCAGGGTGGGGTGGGGCAGGGTGGGGTGGGCAGGTGGGGAGGGGCAGGGTGGGGTGGGGCGGGCGGGGAGGGGACAGGGCAGGTGGGGAGGGGCAGGGCAGGGAGGGGCAGGGCGGGGTGGGGAGGGGCAGGCAGGGGCAGGCAGGGAGGGGCAGGGCAGGGTGGGAGAGTGAGGCCGGGCAGGATCGGGTGAGTCTGTGAAGGGTGGGGCAGAGTACAAGCCAGGGTGCAGGCCTGGGTTTGTTTCTTGTGCTGTTGGGTTGGTTGGGATGGGATAGGATCGGGGTATGGCACGGGTGCGTGAGGGAGGCTATCAACTGTACGCGTGATGAATTGAAGTGTATGGGGCCAGGAGGTAGGTGGTTGCAATCCGTAAAACGGTAAGGGTGAGATAGACAGGGTGGCTTTGTGAGTGGAGCAGGGCTGGGTCACAGAGTGAAGTTTGGTGAATGGGTGGATTGAGTGCTAAGCAGCCTGTGCGTTCGTCTTTTGACGCCGGCTGTTCCTCATCGCCGGTCGTATCGTCCTGCAGACGATGTCGGAGTGGCTGGCTGTGGAGGCGATTGTCCGGCAGCGCGACAAGGAGGTGATGGCAGCGAACCTCGCCAAACTGTCGCAGGAGAGTCAGGACGGACACATACCGCTAGTCAGGAAGGTACGTCCCCCCTGTACCTCCTTCATGTACCTCCAGTACCCTCAGGTACCAAGCGGTTTTCACCGAGGCGCCCATGCAGTGGTACAGATACGGACAGTTGCACCCGGCTCTTTTCTGAGCAAAGTATCCACAGTCAAAATCAAAACCAATGAACTCTAAGTGCTGCAGGTGCCGACGTGAGAACCGCTTTGTCCAAGGCCAGGGTCTGGTTCGCACTGGATGCGTCTTGCATTGCGTCCCAGCGGTAGCCATGCGCCTTGTCGACTTGGCGACGCAACACCTCCTGGAAGGAAAGACGAATCCAGTGTGAACCAGCCCTTGAGCAACACAGCCTTCAGATGTCGGGTGAAAGTTTTTCAGTAGTTTTTCAACTTCAATTTCACCACTTTTTTATCACCGAGGTATTTTCAGTTATTTGTCGAAACACCAATCGCTTCTCAGATTTCAAGAATACATTTTTTTCAATGTGCTTCCGGAAATGCCGGAATCTGGGCTTCTGATCCAGGTGGCGATTTCAGATTCGCGAGACCTGCGCACGATGTGTGACTGTTTTGCTCGTCTGAACGCATGCACGAAGTGTTGTTTGAACTGTCAAAATTCCACGTCGTCATCCCTGGCGGAAACGTGAAAAAGTCACACTGTCGAGCGCAGATCTGGGTCTGCACTGAAACATCCGTATCATTCGTCTCATTTTGCGCCCATCTCACGTCTCAAACGGACCCGCTGCTCCGCTCAAGGTCTATTTTCTCCTACACGTCCCTGTGTAGAGGCCTTATGTCATCGCGTGCGACGCAACTGCCATTGAGGTGTTCAGGCCTCCTTTGTGTTGGTTGTGTCACGCGTCGTGTCCTTGTGCACGACAATCAACGGGGTGTGGTCCCTGGCGACGCAGCACCCTCATGGTCAGGCGACAGAAACGTGAACAATGACACACCCAGCACATCCAGGCCTCCCCCGGACCCTCAAGGAATCACCACACTGACGACAAGCTCCGATTCACATGACATGCGTCACGCATTGCGTCCCTTCAGGTCAAAAGCCATTGTGTCAGTGCCCTTTGGTCTGCACAACAACGCAATGCGGTCAGCATGCAGTGTGGAACGGACCTGGCCTGCATTTTGGATTGACCTCTGGGCAGCGATCCCTTTGAGACTTCCCATCTCTAACTCCCTGCCATTTCATCCCATTCTCTTCATCTAGAAATCGCAACTTTCACCACTTAGAATTTTCTGTTTTAACTTTTCCTTGTCTCTTTTTTCTTTTCACCTCGCTGGATTCGCTCCCTCTTTAGTGGCCGAAGGTGAATAGAACTTTTCATTTTCAAGTGTCACTGAAGTTTCAAGTGGTTTCTGCCACTGCTTGTCAGGTTTAGTTCGGGCGCAGGCCGTAGTCGCGCGTCCTGCGTAACAGTCATCGGCGCACTAAACACCACTGTACATACACAGACTGAGGAGAAATTTCGTCTGTCCCAGGCATCTTCAGTAATCACAAACACTTTGCCTCACCAGATGAATCAGGGGGCTTACCCCCTGGGGGCCACGGTGTCAACTTTGAATTTTTTCTTGTAAAAATGAGAATATTTTTGCACAGGTCTGCTTTGCAAATCTCGGGGAAGGGTTGGTTCCTTTTTCGGTAGTCAAGGCAACGAGGGTCCCTGGGGCACGGACGGGCCCCTGGAAACGGCCTCGTTTCGTTTTGGTTGCAAGTGAAAATGGACAAAACATATTCAGCCAAGGCTGAATCGTGTGTGCGAATTACGACTTAGAACTGACCTGGACGACGTGTCAAAGTTTAAATGCAATGAGTTTTGAAAATTTTCCGACGAGTCTTGAAGCAGGAGCACTTGTGTGAATGTGTCCCACCCACCCACCTCCTCAGGTAGTGGCACCTGGCCTGTACAGTGACCGGTAGATATGAAGCACTATCGAGTGAATCGTAGCACTAATGCACCTTGGCACAGTAGTTACAGGCCGTTTGCACAAACTCGATCTGGATGCGTTTCATATGGCACCCCTGTGCAAGTTCAGCAGTTTGGCATGTCGCCACATTGACAACGCAAAATCAAGTGCGTTGAAGGCCGCATTTGAATTGTTTGAATTGCGCGACGCATCCAGTGTGAGACGGACCCCAGACACGAACGTTGGTTTCCACTCCGTGCGATTTTGCCACGCGTTCTGTGAAGAAACTGACGACAGAATCGCTGAAGTTTAAACCATCCTTCGTCTCTGTGGTTTGGTGGTAGATCCGATTGAACAGTAGATCAAATCCTGAAGTGATGAGTAGATCTAGTTCAAGACAAGTAGTGTGTGCTTGGAGCTCATTGCATATATACTGCATACCGAATGCGATGATTTTAGACGGTCAAGTCGGCGGTAAGCCTGTTCAATCTCGCAGATCTATGATAAGGGCGTGGTTGGTTGCTTTGCGGTTTCGTGTCGTATTCAGGTGGAACTGCTCCACATTGTCTTGTAAACTTATGCATTCAGTGATAACGATTCACTGCCACCTGGAGATTGGCAAATCAATGGAAATAAATTTATCTTCTGATTCGAATGGCACAAAATCTTCAAGAAATGCGCGTCATGTGTTGCGCCCACGTCTGGGTCAGGGGGCACTGCGCCCATTTGCACGTAGACGCAACGCGACGCGACGCGACGCATCTCGTGTGAAAGAGGCGTGATAGCTGCGTCAAGATCTACTTTTCCGTTTTCTACACGCCTTGGTGACTGTAAGATGAAGCTCCAGGTGGTTCTGAACGGGAATGACGCATTGCGTTTGTGACCTGATGAGACTGTACAGTATCGTGTGGCGCACCTTGCAGCCTGTGCTCCCTCTGCACCTCCACTAACTCGTTGCATCTTTTTCTCTTTTCTCCCCACCCACCCACCTCGCCCACCCACCCCACCCACGTGGCTCCCTCTCCCGTTCCCGTCACATAGTTCAATTTCTCACAGGAGTCAAGTCTCAGTAACGATGTCTTCGAGAGTGTGGACGCAGAGGATTGTGGGCCGCACCCTGCGACGCTCCGCGAGGAGGAGAGTCCAAGCGCGAACACGCCCACCAAGCACGCCCAACCGGCGGGCGATAATGAGGAGGAGGAACCCCCGTCGTTCACCGCGGCACCGGAAGCGGACGCCGCGCAGACGCAGCAGGAGACGGAGAGCGGAAGTCACGTGGACAGGACGATATCGACCGGAAGTAAAGAAACGTCGTCGCCAGACGAAGGTGAGTTGCTGGGTTCGGGATGTTTTGTAGCCTTTTGTGGATTGCTGTGAAGCATGCTGCTTGGTGGCTCACTCTTGACCAAGAACGCCATGCAGTTTTGACCTTTTTTGACAAAGACACGTTGTTCGTTTCATCTCAAGTCGGGGAGGACTCAGTTTTGCAGGATTGCGAGGGTTGTACCATCTTTGGGTGGTGCACTCTCAGATCTATGCAGGCTGGGCGGGGTGCACTTTGTCCAGGCGGGGTGCACAAGTGTCCTTTGGATGCACTATCTGCGGGCGGGGTACACTTCCTTTGGTCGAGGTGCTTTTTTCTGGGCGGGTGCATATTTGGGCAGGATGTACTTCCTTTGGGCGGGGTGCGCTTCTGGGCGGGTTGCACTTTGGGGTGTACTCCCCCAGCTGCAGGCTGAGCGGGGCGTACTGTCTTTGGGCGGGGTGCACTATCTCAGGTCGTGCAGGGGCTCGTGTTGCAGGGCTGGGAGGCTCGCTCGCGCACACGTGTTCGCTGTCGGACGGGCCTCGCAGTGACTCGTGCGACACGGAGGGCGCTGCGTCCGAGGCGGCGCTGCGGTCAGAGTCGGAGGACACGACGCTGTCGCCGCCCAGTGGGCGAGGTGCGTGGGCGGGAGGGGGAGAGGGGTGAGGGGGTGTGTGCGAGGAGGGAGGGGTTGAGGGAGGGTGGGCGGGGTGCATGGGTGGGAGAGGGAGGGTGTGTGTGGTGCACGGGTGGGAGGAGCAGAGTGGTAGGGTGGGTTGGGAGGTGTGGGTGGCATCAGGTGAGGGATGGTGGGTGAGGTGTGAGACAGGAGGGAGTCGGATGAGGGAGGGGTGAGGGTGAGTGGGTGGTTGGAGTGGTGGGGCGGAGCAGGGAAAGGTGAAGGTGTGTGAGAAGGGTTGAGTAAGAGTGGGCGTGCCAGCCCCGGTGATGGTGGAACCATGAGCGAGGAAGGTGGTGGGTTTGGTGAGGGAGAGGATGCATGTTCTATGATAGATGGGGGTGAGTGTTGCAAGCAGAGTGGGAGGTGGTGGAACACGGCTCAGAGAATGATCGCTGGGGAAGGTGGCAAAAAAGAAGGCGAGAAGATGGCAAAAACAACGAAAAATCACAACAGAGTCTTGTCTTTCTTAGCACGTAGGTTTTGGTCACACAGTCATGTTTGTTGAAAATTTTCCCCGAGAAGCGTTTGATCTCGCCCGTCCCTCTGCAGCGGAGGAGCACCACGGGATCATCGTCACCAACCCGTCCGTCGACTCGGGCTCCGGGGAGATGGAGCCGCAGTCGCCGCGGGAGGGCGAGGGGGCGGCGGCGGAGCACGGGGCCGGGCGCCTCCTGAGCACATCCGAGGAGGGAGGTGAGTGGGCGAGAGGGGACCAGGTGGGCTGGGGAAATGCGGGTTGTCTCCCCAGTCCGTCCGAAGAGTGGAGCAGGTGAGTGACGGTGTCGTGGGTGGAGGTAGTTGAACAGAGTGCGTGTTGAGATGTGGATCGGTCAGAGCACAGGGCACTACATGCACAAGAGGGAGGGGGACTGGTCAGAGGCAAAGAAGGAAAGATAGAGGTGCGATTAGAAAGGTGGAGTCAGAGTGAGGCAGAGCAGGGTGAAGCACAACATTGGCAGAAACGGGAGGGGCAGAAATTGAGAAGTAGAAGGGCACCAGAGCTTGATGGTAGTTTCCCGTCCTTCAGAAATCAAACTCCCTGCCTTCTGTTCACGTGTTCATGTTGTCTCCAGATCAGCTGCTTGGGTCACGTGAGTCGCTCGTCTCGCCCATGTCCCCGGCGTCCAACGCTTCCAACGGCGGAATCTACTCTGTGAGTACTCAGCTCATCCCGCGTCACGCCAAAATCCCGCGAGACTGGGCTGAAGACAATTGGATCTCACTGTGGACAGTGCAGAATCCCTGAAATTCTCCATGCACCTGTCTCACGGTCGCGCTCCTGGTTGGCGCCTGCACACGCTCCCGATTATCGCTCACGCACGTTCCCTATTATCGCCCACGTCAGGCGGAGCTGCTGGAGAACGTGGCTCTGAACCTGCACCGCATCGATAAGGACGTGCAGCGCTGCGACCGCAACTACAGCTACTTCTCCCCGGAGAACCTCGACAAGCTGCGCAATGTCATGTGCACGTGAGTACTCGTCACCATGGGAACCCACAGGGCCTTGAGTAGTCAACGTCACGAGTACCTGTCCGAAACAACACGAGTGATGAACTCACAACTTATGTTTCCCTCCTGGGAGTGTGATAACCAGGCAGCTGCATGAGTATCACATGCACGGACATACACACGCGTACACACACGCACACACACATACACACACACACACACACACACACACACACACACACACACATGGTTCATACACAGAGCTTTGAAAACTAAAACTTGGCACCTCGAATTCTCTGTCGGGACGTTTCGTCTCTGGTGGCGAGCACGTTTCTGTGCATCGTTCGCAGTAAATACTTCTGGTTAGTTGCAGTTGTTTGTTTGACTTGAGGTGTGAAACGTCGGGTGTGCGTGTGTTGCAGGTATGTGTGGGAGCACCTGGAGGTCGGCTACGTGCAGGGCATGTGTGACCTCGTCGCGCCACTTCTCGTCATCTTCGACGACGGTGAGTCCCGCACTTCCGGTTTTGAGAAACACTTCCGGTTTGACCTGAAATTTGTCGTTGCTTCGAGAATTACTTCCGGTTTGACCTGAAATTTGTCGTTGTCAACACGTAACGCTCAATCACGTGCATCAGAGACGCAACGCAGATGGTCTCCATGCGCTTGGAAGCCTCGAAATCCGCCAGCGTCATGTCGGACGCGTCGCGCAGGACGCACCGTAAGCGTCTGAAGCACGTAGCGATGACGCATCCGGCAACAACACGGCTTGACACCCAAAATAATTCTGTGTTGCTGTTTGCAGAGGCGAAGACGTACAGCTGTTTCTGTCAGCTCATGAAGCGGATGGCGAGCAACTTCCCGCACGGGGGCGCCATGGACACGCACTTCGCCAACATGCGCTCTCTCATACAGGTGCGTTCCGCTCAGTGCGCTTTGGTGCAGGTTCGTACCCCTCAATGCGCGCTCTGAGCGAGGCGTCTTCGTCATTGCGCTGTTTGACGCACGTGAATTTTACATCTCGCAGTATTGACAAAGGTTCAGTGCTTTTGACGGCAGGTGAACCTGACCTGAACCGGATCTTTCTCTGCTGAATCTGACTTCACCAAATCTGGCCCTGACCGTTCTGAATCTGACCCTGTTGAAATTTTGCTTGCAGATCCTGGATCCTGAGCTCTTCGAGCACATGCACCAGAACGGAGACTACACGCATTTCTACTTCTGCTACCGCTGGTTCCTCCTCGACTTCAAACGAGGTGAGGCTCCGGGGCTTGGTCCGTGGGGAGGGTGAACGTCAGAAGGGAGCGATACCCTGGTGAGCCTGGGATCCAGCCGTTTGACACGGAGAATGCTGGACCGATGTGGCCAAAGAGAATTCAGGGAATGTCTTCACAGGCCTCGTTCACACATCCCAGTAAAGATGCCCTTCCATACCTCGTGCACCCCAATCTTTCTGAAGCCTTGCGCCCCAAACCCGCGACAGTCATTACCTCCCAAAACACATACATGATCACGCACATTTTAGATATATGTCACACGTGTTTTCCTACGTGCTCACCATGTGGCGCCCCCTGTTGCAGAGCTGGTGTACGACGACGTGTTCTCGGTGTGGGAGACGATCTGGACGGCGCGGCACGTGAGTTCGGCGCACTTCGTTCTCTTCATCGCACTCGCGCTCGTCGAGTTCTACCGCGAGATCATCCTCGACAACAACATGGACTTCACCGACATCATCAAGTTCTTCAACGGTCAGTGTGTGTGTGCGTGTGTGTGTGTGTGCGTGTGTGTGCGTGCGTGTGTGTGTGTATGTGCGTGTGTGTGCGTGTGCGTGCGTGTGTGTGTGTATGTGCGTGTGTATGCGTTTGTGCGCGTTCTGCACACAGGGGCATGTGTGTGACTGTATACATGTGTGTTTGTGTGTGTCTGTGCCTGTCTGTTCTTTGACTGTCTGTGTGTGTGTGTGTGTGTGTGTGTGTGTGTGTGTGTGATGGTGAGTTGTGGTCCTCCCCTGTGGGTCGACAGAGACTGAAATTGAGGAAGGAATCATGATGTATAAAGGTTGTTATTGGGTCAAGTTGAAAGACAAGGTCCAGGTGGAGAAGGTCCAGAGAGGATCCTTAGCTCTGTCTGCAGTATGTGGACCTACGAAAACGCCCCGGTTGGGCACGACGTGGCAGTGACACACAAGGAACACAGGTCTGTTGATACACTCCTGCACTCCGACATTGTTTCGTGTTGCAGAGATGGCGGAGCGACACAACGCGAAGCAGGTGTTGAAGATCTCGCGAGATCTCGTCTACCGCCTGCAGGACCTCATCGAGAACAAGTAGAGACGCGGTGGCCAATCAGCGGCCTCCGCCGAGACGCAATAGAACCCAACCCCAGGATGGTGATCTGATCAAAGCAAAACTTGGGGGCCCTGGACCCACACCCTGGAGGGAGGTCTCACACCCCCTCAACCAATTGTCTTGGCTCTTCCCTTGCAAACACAAAGGAAGTTCAGTGCACACCATCCAACCACAGAGAAGTCAACGTGTGTAACAGTGGTGCCTGTTGGCATCGCACGCTGTGAAACACATCAACGTCCTTTAGATTTACACACCGACTTCCCAAAACCCGACCCAGGACGTCATGAGTTGGATGGACTTCAGTGCTGACCCGAAACTGATCCGAATGTGATTGCAAAAACTCTGGTTCCTGTCAACCTTGCACCAAGCAATCACGTGAACGCTTCAGTTCTACAGAGGCCTGCAGCGGAAAACTTTTCTGCGCGTGCGCAAGTATCTGCGCACCAAGCCCCTGCACAACAACTTCTCTGCGCGTGCGCACACATGCTTGCCCGGAGCTCCTGCAACACTGAAGACACTCACCACCAATACAACGGAGACTCGAACCCTCGAAACGAACTTCAGTCAAGCCAAAAGCAAGGAAGACACACCAACATGTGTATTTTCTGTTGTTCCTGGTGAATCTGTGGTAGTCATTGTGTTCCAAAAATGTACATACAGGCAATGTGTGAAGTGAGCAAAGATATTTTCAGATTTAATATTTTTCTAATGTCTGTACATGTTGACGAGGGACAGTTCAGTCGTGTACCTTTGTTTGTGTAAGACGTTGTTGTGTGGACCTGTTGTCGCTGTCTGGGCATTGAACAAAACTCTTGCGCATGGAGAGGTGCACAGACGCACTGTGCAATGCACGTACAGTTGCTGAAGATAGATTGGAACACTGAATTTAGTCGGGAGAGCCAAGGACCAAACTATGTCTAGTCATTATACAAGTCTTCAATGTTTGTAGGGAAGCACCAAACGCTGCGTCCTTTCACGTGCAAGTCAATGGGCGTTGCGTCAGAACAGCTGAGAAACGGAAGAGCTACACGTATGCTGAAGACGATGTGATATTCTGTAGGTCACAATGACAGAGTGACCCCGGTTGACATGCACTTTGTATCTATAGACAGTACAATGTGTCTGTTGTTGATTCCTGAAGTATCTTGTCCTGTTGCCATGGTATTCGATAACTTGAAGAGCATGACAAACTCCGTGTACAGAGCTGAGGCCAGAGAAACACTGGATGCGTCGTTCATGTGTTTAGTCCTGTGCAAGTCAGTGGCCGCCGCTGTCGGTTGATTTGAATAGGCGCGCGTCGCATCCCATGAAGACGCGTCCAGGTCAAACTGGCGTTTTCCGTGATTTTCGCCGCACCCGTTGCCGCCGCTGTGTTGGACGTGTGAAACAAACCCGTGGTGTTCGTCGTGTGTGATTGATGCTCGTGCTCAGAAAGTGCAGTTAAACCTGCGTTTGTTCGTTCATCCTTTTTCAGGGCCACCCTTGTGGGCAAACATTCCAGCTTGGTCTTCAAATTACCAGGCAGTGTTTGCAGATCAAAGGTGCACCTGGTCATGCCTGCCCAATTCAAACCCACTTTGTGCAAGAAGATGTTGGTTGGTCTTTTGTTGTGGGATACAGACAAAAATTTTCTTTGGATTGCTTCAGTAAAATAGATTTTCCAACTGTCCGAGTTCGACTTGTGTGGGGATGGGAACACTGTCAAGTCTCAGAATGCAGAAAAGTGTCAGAGGTGGTCGTTTAACCCAGGTTTGACTGTGCTGGTTTTGCGAGAACTGTGATTTCGTGTAGACTGCAAGACGTGCAACTTGAAAACTGGAACAGGAGCTGGTTGCGAATGTTTTGCGTGTTGAAGTCACGTCCACTCACAGGGTAAAGCAGAAGTTTAGATAAGATACTGTTCAGTGCTCATGTGGACTCCAGGTACAAAGACTTTTGAACACAAAAATACAAATTTGGTCACGGGTGAACAGACTGCGTGTTTGAAAACTGAACCAAAGGTGGATAAAATGATGCAACGTAAAGCAGTGTAGCTCTGAATACATTGTTCATGTAGAATTTGACGAGTCGGCTCATCCAGGCCAAACTGTACATTGAAGATACGAGATAATCGGACCCACACAACTCGAACCTGCAGAAATCGACTTCTCGCTCATCCGATGGTGATTCAACACTTGTTTAGTCGCAGCAGTTCTGTAGACACAGGCACCTCTGCTCAGTTGGAAGATAATTGAATGCCGTTACTGTGGTGACTACCTTCAAGGTGACTTCATATAGAACTGCGGCTGCAGCAGCGGTAGCGGCAGCAGAAGGAGGTCACCAGTGACTGCCATGTCCACTGTTTTGTTGCGTCAAGAATTGGTTGCCATCAATTATCTTCGGCAAGCTACCTGTGGCACATTGGGCATCATGTCAAATTTTGACAGCACCCAACATTTTGCCACAAAACGCAGAACGCAATGAGCTTGTCGGAGCTCTATATGAATTCAGCCTGAGTGTGGACTGAGTGGGTCTGAGCTGGCCAATTTGATCTCCTTAGGCCCATTTCACACTGGATGTGTTGCGTCGCCTGCGGCGTTGCGTCGCATGCGTCACAGCATCACATTTTCAGTGTGAACACGGCTTTAGCATTTGTAGAAGTCAGTGCAAAATGAACCAAACGTATCTGTAGCTTGAGACTCGAGTGAAGCTTCGTTGACTCAGTTTCAGTCGTTTCCAACTCTAGTCGTGTCACCCGCAGTGTCGTGTTATTGAGACCAACCTGTACAAATGAATCCCAAATGTAAATATGACCTACCCCTGTACAGACACACACAAAACATCCTTGCAATGCAGATGGATTATGCGACTGATTCCACTGCAATGAAAGTCTGGCCAGAGACACTCAGAACATTGCCAACGAGACACTCGCTGGATTTGAATTTTTCTTTTTGGAATACTGGCCGGTTCGTATGTCACCTCTTCTATTGCCGCAATGTTCAAAATGTTTTTGTCTGATTTGAGACGTGGCTTGTTCAACCAGATCGGGTGTGAACGAGGAATGACCCCGGTGGTGCAGTATTCAGGTCACACTGGGTCTGCGATGCACCGCTGCATGGGGCGAGGGTGGGGAGGCTGGTGCTGGGTGCCGTTTTCTCGTTTTCTTTCTTCGGGGTTTGGGGAGAGGGGCTGGTGCTGAGCCCAGGTGTCTCCCCAACACATCTCTGGGGGCAGTGGGTGGGTGGGGCTCAAAATGGTGTTTTGCAGGCACCAACTGCTTCACTGTCGGGGCATGGTTTTTAATCACCGTTCCTTTTCTCTCCATTCATTTCTCCATTCCCCCATCTTTTGATGGTTGTGGCGCGTGCCCACACGGACAGGTGTTCTTGTTCTTCAGTCAGCGCAAGAGAAGCTCATTTTCGTGCTTTCGTCTGTGTCCTTCCCTGCTGGTGAAGGGTTGAGTTGAAGGGACGGTGCGTGCGTGCGTTGACAGAAAGGGGAAGCTACAATTTCAGGCCAAAATTGTTTTCTGACGTTCCCGGGTCCAAGTGGACTTCTGCACCCAACAATATTCTATTTGACCTGAGATCGAATGAACACAGCAACAGAGCACCGTCCTTTCAACTCGTGTGAAGTTCTCTTGTGCGAGGCTCCATTTCTTTTGGGACTTATTCTCGTTGAGCTTTGTGCTCAGCCCTGGGTCTACCAGGGCTCTTCTGTCGCCCCCGTGTACAATGTACTCTGATCGCCAGCGAAAATAGACTTGAGCTGTACAGTGGTGACCAGATTCACAAGAACCCACCCCCGAGGTGGGGAGAATCAACATTCCAATGCAAAATGGTTCAGTTCGGGTTCAGGCTTGTGCCATGCTGGAAGCGTCGTGCCGAGCTGCCCTCTGGGCCGTAGAAACCACTGACCTACAGCTGTGCAGAGACGCAACGCAGGACCCACCCTGTGCGAAGCATGCCGCAGGTCTGAACCAGGACAGGAAATCATTCCGTATTTGCCCTCAATATTTCTGTGATTTTCCCTCGATGTATTGAACACGGATTGACGCATTTGAATTGTACATAGAGACGTGAAGCGAATCTGTGAACGTCATTGGTTGTTGTGCAGCGGTGGTCCCCCCTAGTGGCGAGTATTGTAAATAGATCCGCCGGGTACTTTTGTTGTTCCGTTGTTTGTTGACGCCGAAGAAATCAAAATAAATATTTTATCTGCAAACGATTCCGGCTTTTCGTGGTTTTGTTTTGGTATCTTCGTTGGTTTTCACAGAAATGGGAAGCAGTCGTTGGCTGGACGGTGAACTTGCAAAAATTTGTTCCATTTTTAACAAAGGTGGGACATTGTCACATGACCCACGAAGTGTTGTGCAATTCAGTTGATTTGCTTCAGTGAATTGAAGCGTTGCAACATATTCAGTTGACATCGGCCCCTGCCGCTACCGGTCGGGACTCGCCCAATTTTCGAACCCTACATTCGCGCTCTGGAATATGAATCTCTGGTTGATGACTGCACAAGATCTCCAACTGAAAAGGCTCATGTCCTCAAATCGTAAACAATCATCCTCTGGCCGACGCACACACACACGCACACACACACGCACACACACACGCACACACACACACACACACACACACACACACTCCACCAGAGGAATCCAAACGCAAATTCGAACGGCGAAATCAAGACAAGCACGAGAACTGATTTTTGCATGTTGTATTCTTGCAGTATTGAACGCACGTTTTCAAAATCACAGACACCTGAAATGTCTTTCGATCAGTGGAGCCGAGCCCACCCGCCTCCAAAAATTCCCAAATTCATTTGGCAACAACTCGCGTTTCAAATATTTGCATCAATAAAGCTGCCACGCACGACACCCGCAATGAATTTGGCTTCGGGGCCCCAAGTGAAACATCATTTTCCTCGACAAGCGCCACGACCGTTCGCAACACATCGATCTGTTCATGTGACCCGTTTCTATGGCGACTGCGATGATTTGTCCACCGTTTCCGGCGAGCTCCGGTAATATCGCTCATCCGACGACTTTCTCTCTGGACTCCCTGATCCCTCTCCAGATGCACCCCGGTATCTGTCCCCACTCCCCAATCTACCCCCAGATCCGCCCCCACTGAATTTACCCCCAGGTCCGGCCCCTGACCCACTCCCCGATCCGACCCCCGAGCCACTTCCTGACCCCGACGCCTTGACCCCGGCCGTGACCCCTGGCTCGCCTGACCTTGCGTCCCTGAACTCTGCGCTGTACACGTGCGTTGCTATGTCGCCGCTTATTTCCTCCAGTTCCTTAGCAACGTCCAGCAGACACTCCTCCAGAATCTCGTCCCCAACTCTGAAACACAGATCTCCGTGTGAAAAGTGCGTGTGAAAACGTGGCACCTTTCCTGAGCAAAAAGTCCCGTTTTATTCACGTGCTCAATTTCTCAGCAAGAAAGTCTTCTGGCAATGGCGCTGAAGGTTATCACTGGCCATTCCAAATTCGACCATTGTGCACAAGCCACTGATGACAACACCCAACAATGCCAGCGCATCTTGTGCGCAACCTTGCCAACAACGAGTGGCAAAGGACAGCCCCTTCTCTGCACAGAACTTGGAACAGGTGATCCACATTCAGCGAACGTCACGAGCCAGATTCAGCCCAAATGACCTGGATTTGACACAAGGCGTGATTCAGATTCAGCGAACCGAACGGGTACTGACTGGTCGACGACGGTCCAGGGGTTGAACGCTCCGACGGGTCGGGTTGAGGTGCGGCGCAGGAAGCGGGTGAAGCGGTCACGGCCGCCGCGGACGCTGCTGAGCAGCTCCGGGGAGAGGGGGAGGCGCTGCGGGCGGGGGGCCGAGGTCCCACCGCGGGGAGGCGAGGGTCCGCCCCGGGGGGACGAGGCACCGCCGTCCCGGGGAGGGCTGCGCCACTGCGCCTGAAAATACAAAAGCACGTTCAAGAAGGTTTCACACAGCATACTTGTCGAGTATGTATGCGGCGTCTTCACAATGAATGAGTTATGCAGCCCCTCACTGCATAAGTTTGAGGGCGTTGCATCGACAGAGACGACCCCAAACGAAACGTGACGGCGTCTGGCACGTGCCGTGAAAACGCCGGAAGTGCCCCCGGAAGACACACGAACCTGCGTCCCGCGGAAGCTGTTGCTGCGATGCTCTGGCTTCGTGAATAAGATGGCGCCGGCGGTAGTAGCGTCGTCCTGGGCCGGGCGCAGAAGCGTGTTGCTGTGGAAACGAAGAACAAAGCAAGTGTTGTGAGGGGGGGGGGCTGCAGGTGAGACGTCCGAAGGATGTTTTCTCTGCAAAGAAAGTCTGCTGGCATGCATTGCTCCTTGATCTCCGCGGAAATGGCACGCGTCTGACAGAACGCTGACCACGTGTGTGTGTGTGTGTGTGTGTGTGTGTGTGTGTGTGTGTGTGTGTGTGTCAACGTGTGTATGCGTGTGTGTGAACATGTACGCGTGCTGCTCTCACTGTATCTCTGCTCGGAAGCGGTCGACTCGGGACGGTGACGCGGTCCTGTCCACATGGATGGGAGGTGGCGTCAGAGGCCGGTCCTGCCCGTCCGTGTCTGCAAGGAAATTTCAGTTTCTTACGCTGTTTCTTTCGTTTTTATGCCTTTGGATAGCTTCGTTGAGGCTGCAGCTTTGGGACAATGTATCTGCTGGCTGCGCATACATTTCCCAATTTCCGTAATTGGCACCAAGTATATAATGGTGACAAATGACGCCGGACGCACTGCTGGTCGTGTGGGCCCACCGCTTGAAATCGTGTACGATTGAAGGCCATTTCGACCAATGACCCAGTGCTTAAATCTTCGCGTTGCGTTTTTGAACCGATTTGACTCTTTCTCTTCAAGAAATGACGGGTATTGCTGATTCAACCAATGGACACACGTACCAAAGTGCACAGTCCTGCGCGGTGCGACGCCACCTCGGGCCGTTGTCCCTGGCAACGTCGTGGCTTCGTACGCGATGGTTGCGTAGCGACGGCGGATCTCCACCTCTTCGTCCTGCAAACAAGACGACAAACTCATTTTCTCATGACCTTCACTTCTTGAGTCTGAAACAAAACTCACACCGTCTTCCCCTCGTATTGGCGATTATTGGCAATTAGTCCTGCAAACGAAAGGACAAACTCATTTTCTCCTGGTCTCCGCTTCTTGAGTCTGTTGCACAATTCATGACGTCCTTCCGTGGTGTTGGCGATTTGATTCTCACAAGCGTTTTCGCACGAGTGCTGGATCTGTGCTCGGAACATCAGCGAGCATAAACAAGAACACCTCGCGGTGTGGACACGCGCCGTTCACACTTCAGACAAAACAGGTCACAATTTTTCAGCGCACCCATTCACCGCATAAATTTCTCACTGACACGAGAGATGAGGGGTGTCTGCGCACAAATTCCAACAGGTACGACGCCGCTGGCTCAGTTGCCCGCGACACCGCGTGTGCAATAATTCTGAAATCGCCCCACCTCCATCTGCTGGAGTCGCGTCATGACCATCTCGAGAGAGGGCGCCTGTTGCAGCTGCGTCGCGCGCAGCTCAGCCTCGTTCTCGCTCAGCGTCGCGTCCGGGGACTCGTCACGTGACAGCTCCTCCCGAATCAGGTCAGTCAGAACGGACCCGCTCAACTCCACCTGCGGGGAAAATACCCAGTCAGCAAGTTCTGCAGGCAAACTGTTTCTCAGCGCAGTTCACACAGGCCGTGGTTCCGTTGGTGCAAAACGACTGACTCACTCACTCACTCACTCACACACACACAAACACACGCACACACACACACCACTGCACAGACTGCAGAAACGCAGCGTCGGACAAACCGACGTCACTGCACGACGCACCTGTGCGCGGTCGAGCGCCGGCTGTAGCCCCCGGCGGACGCGCTTCTCCGCCGCCGCGACGCGGGAAGCCGGCGCACCCAGCTCCAACCTGCAACCAGAGTGCAGCCGACATTGAACAGGCGCAGTGCGCACGCACAGGAACCAAGCGTGACTTTTCCCAAGTGAAATGAGTTCACAGGTATGCAGAAGCGTCAGAACCGGTACTTGGCCCTCGCGCTTGTTCAAGATCTGCGCACCTGTTTCCGTGGTGGACCCAGAGGGAGGGCACGCCCTGCAACCGCCCAAAATCTGGCCATATTTTGTTGCGCCACAAAGGTCACCGCTTTGCAAAACTTATCCCTGGCAAGGGACCGACCCCCCCCCTTCCCATTGATTCAAACCCTGGGTCCGCCCCCTACAACCCCACTGTGTGTACACGCACCCGAGCCTCTCGATCCGCTCCCGCTGCAGCTGCTCCATCTGGAGTCGTTTCAGCGACGCCTCCCGGTCCAGCGCCACCTGTCTGTGAGAGAGAGAGAAAAACATGTCCAATGATTTCCCATGTTTATCAGAGCCCTGTCCCCCTCCGACAGGCAGATCAACTGCAAGATTGATCACCCCCAATCCACACTAAGCGCACCCATGCGTCTGCACACCAAGGTCACAGTGCACCAAAACTGGGTATCACACTTGTAAGCGAAAGGCAAAGTAAATGGGCAGTGAGTAGATCTAATTGTGTTCAAACCAATAGTTCCATGTCACTGTTACCCAGTTGTTGGCAACGTGTCTTGACCTGAGTCAGGTTTTTTTTTTCAAATCAAAGAAGCAACTCGAGGCACCTCATTGATACAGTGCGCTGCGAACCTCAGAATTGGGGCCTTCAAAGCTCTGAGCTCGAAACTTTGATCCCAGATCACTGTCAGTCTGGCCTTGTTCTCATCTTGTTTGAATTACAATCCAAAACTTTGAACACTTGAACTATTGAACAGTTCAACAGACGGGCATTTTCACCGAGCAAAAGGCGCTTCTCAAATTGCAATTTTCAACTTTTCAGCGTATTCACGAATTACAATTCCAATGCCCACCTGTGTATTTCTCGCTCGGCGAACGGGGGTCTGTCTCCCGGGGCGAGGAGCGGTGATCTCCCCGGGGCAGACCGCGGTCTGGCCCGCGGGGAGATGCGCGGTGAGTCGGGGCCCTGCGGCAACCTCGCCCCGGCGAACCGCGGGGACTTCACCGGGGCGGACCTCGGTCGGGCCCGGGGAGACGTGCGAGGCTGGTCCCGGGAGGATATGCGCGGCGAGCCGGGACCCTGCGGGGACCTCGCTGGGGCGGACAGCGGCCGGACCCTGGGAGCTGGGTGCGGCTTGGCCCGGGCAGATGGGCGCAGTCGGACGCGGGGAGCTCTGCGTGGCCGGGCGCGGTGCGATGTGTGCGATGACCCGTGACCCTGTGGAGACCTACAACAAACGAAATGTTGCAATTCCTGTGGCTGAACCGTCACTCAACTCATCTTTGAAACACCATCAGAATAATCATCCCCAAGGCAAAAACATATCCCCAATACAAAATGACAATTCGCTTGGACCTGTGCGGCAGGGGGAGACTTGCAGCCCGGCGGGGAGGGAGAGACTCACCTGGGCGGGGAGGGGGACTCACCTGAGTGGGGAGGGAGGGACTCATCTGGGCGGGGAGAGAGACACTCACCTGGGTGGGGAGGAGACTCACCTGGGCAGGGAGAGAGGGACTCACCTGGGCGGGGAGGGAGAGACTCACCTGGGTGGGGAGGGAGGGACTCATCTGGGCGGGAGAGAGACACTCACCTGGGCGGGGAGGAGACTCACCTGGGAGGGGAGAGGAAGCGGACGGCCCGGCAGGGAGGGAGGGACTCACCTGGGCGGAGAGGGAGAGACTCACCTGGGTGGGGAGGGAGGGACTCATCTGGGTGGGGAGAGACACTCACCTGGGCGGGGAGGAGACTCACCTGGGCGGGGAGAGGAAGCGCATGGCCCGGCAGGGAGGGAGAGACTCACCTGGGCGGGGAGGAGACTCACCTGGGCGGGGAGAGGAAGCGCACGGCCCGGCGGTGCTGAGACTCCGGACTCCGCGGCGCTGGGAACCCGAACCGGGGCGGACTCAACGACGAGGCCCTGGAAAAAAAGAAAATTTTGCAGCAGGTTCATTCGAGAGAAATCTTGCTAGATTTGCAGCAGTCTTACAAAGAGATCAAGCCCTGGTAGAAACAGAACAATTTTTTGAGGTTCAATCGCGAGAAATCATGCCAGATTTGCAGCGATCTCACAAAGAGATCAATGCCACAAAAGTTTCCCTGCAATTTTGCGAAAAAAAAGCTACAGCAGAGCTACAGGGAGGTCTGGACTCATCACCCACTCCGAAAGAATCAATTTTGAACCTGAGATTTTTTCACATCAAACAAACAAAAAGTTCTTTTTCAAATTTTCCCTGGGGGCCGAATGCTTTCAAGATCCACTGGAAAGGTCCGACTCGAGAAGTCACAAAACAGTTGGGGATAGGGGGGGCACATTTTCTTCGGTGCCAGGGTGGGGGCCGGATCCCGATGAATCCACGTGAATTTTAAAGCAGCTGTTCACGTTCTACCTGCAGCTGCTTTTCCCCCTCGGTCTGCACTATTTCGGGCGGGCGGGGGGGGGCAGAGCTATTTTTGTCGATCAGCATCACACGTCAAGTCACAAACCTTTCGCCACAAACTACTCAAGATCAATGCATAATGGATCCACTGACAGTGGAGATCAATCCAGGGTCATTTCGTGTCAAAACAAAACACCCAAGCGAACTGTTCTGTCGTGACCTTTCATCTTCACTTTTCCGCAAAAAGGTGTGAATACACCGCAATATTATGTACACAAGTTTGAACTTTTGTCACCATGGTGCGAACAAGGTGATGTTCACGACTTGCAGGTCCGAGATCCACAGCAGCTGGTGATTGGGGCGTTGGCCAGTGACCCAGTTGTCAGGTCAACAGAACACTACGAATTCCACAAGTTGACGACCACGTGTTAATTAGCAAATAGCAATTAACACGTCAAGGTCAAGACGAAATTAGGTCAATAGAAATTAGGTCACAATTTGGGCCACAGCCAATTAGGGACGGGCGTCGCTGTTTGCGCGCGCACAGGACCCACGTGACTGTTGTGTTTTGAATGACCAGCTGATTCAGTCTAAATCTGGACTTCGTTGAAACCACACGTGTGTTTCTGCGTCTATCTTGGAATCTTTGCGACAACCGGATTGCGAATCTCTACCGCTCCAGTGAAACTGATCATTTTGTTGATCTGAAATCTTTGTATTGAATCATCGAGTGTGGTTCTATATGATGGAAAGGTCACCGTACATCGTCGTGTGTTCCCCGGTCACACCGTGGACCCCTGCCCCGGAGCAGGAGGATCGAGACCAGGAACAGCAGCCGCAGCAGCCACTTCTACCACCGCAGCAGCAGCAGGCCACGGACGAGACTGAGGTAAGATTTTGGGCCCTGGCAGCAGGATATGGAGGGGGGGGGGGACGGGCAGGTGAAGCGATCCGACTGAAAATACAAATGGTTGGGACGAGGCGGGAAAGGGGCGGACAGGACAAAGCAAAAATCTCCATCAATTTTCAGTTTGGTACGTTTGATTCCCAATTGCCAGGTCTACGTTAATCTTTTCCCTTTTGCCAAAAAACTTCTCCGGGGAATCGTTTCAATTGTGGTGCGAAAACACTGCGAACCAAAAGATCTGAATTTCAAGGCGCAGCCATTTTCATTGTGTCTTCAATTGTCATTCCTTGTGTTCGTTTTGGGGACATTTCCATGGAAATCTGTCCCTTGCAGGAGACACGATGTTCAGAATTGTTACCCGACTCCATTTTTGCAATAGAGTCTAGATCTAGCACAAGTGAGGGACAGAATCGGTCGGGGAGGGCTGACCCACGGGCGGGGGGGAGGGGGAGGACGTAAGCTAAATGTCAGCACGTTGCAAAAACACAGTAGAATTTGGTGCTCAAAATTGTAGACTATGAAAACCCTTGGATGCGCATCGTGGGGGTGAATCTCCATTCAGGAAAACTACCAATTTTGTCCTTCAATTTTATATTGCACGTGCAAAATGTTTCATCCTGAAATCAAGAATGCCGACAGGCTTGTAGTCGGCCCCTACGGGGTCGCACCACGACGAGATCCCAGAAACACCACCGCATTGGAAATTATTCTGCGGCCTCAACAAGAATGTTTAACGGTGTTTTTCAGACGACGGATTCCTCTGGGCAGAAGCGTTCGGCGCGTGACGTCTTCACGCCAATCTGCACCGCCAACAAAAACGTCAAGCGGTTCCGATGGGACTACATTCCCAACGTCGACGCGCTGCCTCCAGCGAACATTTTCGACAGCGATGACGACGAAGATACGTCGAGCGATGAGGACGATGACGACTTCCTTCGCACCCGCGCCCCACCCTCCCCACCCCGCAAGGAGTGCCGTCTTTCCCAGATGGCACGCCTTTCCGCCAGCCCCCCGCTCCGTCCCGCCAAGGGTGGACCCAAACCCGGCCAGGAGGATCAGGAGGAGGACCTCAGGGTCGTTCTATTCTCCAACAGGACCAACGACCCGCGGGGGCTTCGTCGTCAACAGGCTGTGGCAGGTAATGCAATCTACGTTGGTCCCCACCCTGGTCTCAATTCACCCGCAGTAACCCCAGTCTCCGGGCCCCCCAAAGCGTCCTATGCCTTTGGTGGCCCTACAAAATCCTTCTGGCGTCCTTTTGAAACGTCAACACCAACCTCGCCGGACAAGCCGGACAGCAACAGGGCCTTCGGTCCCAAAGTTCCCCGCCATCTACTGGTCGAGGAGTCGGAGAATCCTGCGGATTGGTCGATTCCGACGCCAGTCCCTATCCAGTCATTCGCTACCCAGTGGCTCCTGGGGGCCCTTCAGGCTACCACGGGGGTTCACGCCGGCCTTGGGTACCAGACACCTATGTGTCTCTACAAGCAGTACAACTACATCATGGAGAACAGGATGCGGTCTCCCAGACCGCAGCCCTGGTTGGTCTCCAACAGCCCTCGGGTCCCAGCGCCCCCGTCCCCACCCACGCCAATGCACCCTCCCCTCCCTCAGGGTCCTCCTCCTCCCAACCCTCCTCTGCCGTCGGGTTCACCAGTACAGGTCGTGCCATGTACCCCTCCGGGTTGTTCAGTTCAGTCGCCCCCCACCCCAACCAGCCCTCCCTCACCTGAGGGTCCTCCATCCAGCATGCCGGGTACCCAGGGTTCTCCATCTCGGGGTTCATACCCTCCCGTCAACCCTCACGTAACATTAACCAACCCGCCGGTGAGTCCACCCCACCAAAAGTCCAGTCCGGTTGACCCCATGCATTTCCCAGTCAGCTCCACTTCAACCGACTGGTCGTTGTGCAGCTCAGCCAGCCAGGCGTACAGTCCATCCATGCCCCCCACGCCCTCCAGCCCCTCTTCGCCTGAGGGTCCTCTACCCAACCTGCCGGGTTCTCCATCTCGGGGTTCCTACCATCCCGTCAACCCCCACGTCAAATTCACCAACCCGCCAGTCAGTCCACCCCACCAAAAGTCCAGTCCGGTTGACCCGTTGTACTACCCCCCAGTCAGCTCGACTTCAACTGACTGGTCGTTGTGCAGCCAGCCGTACAGTCCATCCATGCCACCTTGCTCCCCAAGCGCGCCATCCTACAACCCCACCACCCCACCGTCCAACCCTACCTATCCTCCGTATCACCCAACCGAAATTGCTTCCACCCAAGCCATCGCATCCCCTCAGGGTCAGCGCCCCGCGCAATCCATTTCCGGCACACCAAGCACAATCATCAACACCCCGCGTCCGAACCCCATCTCCACCCCGCGCACCACCCCCAAACCCATCGTCCGCATTCCGTCTATTTTCGATACACCAAACAGCCCTATCCTCACCCCCGGGTTCCACACCCCTCCCGTGACCCCTCCTACCCTACCCGAGGGTCGCCCCTTGTCTCGGGGTCCGTGTCTCAGGGCTTCACGCATCCACGTGCCCGCTACGGGCATGTTCCCGTCCCCCTTAGCGTTCTAAGGGGGCCCTGACCGACTGAAGCGTCCCCTCCCACCCTCTCGTCTCGCTCTCGTCGCGTCGACGTGATCGGGTCAAGTCTCGTCCGACGGTCATCATCACCTAGCAGCAGCAGCAACATCAGGTAAAGACTCATTGAGTTTCACCAGCTTACAAACTCCCAATTGATGAGCAATTTTCTTGAGTCCACACATGGTAATTTTCTTCATTGATGAAACTCATAGATCTACCGTATGGGGTGTGTATTGCACTCAGGTGCGACTTAAACACGGGTGAATGCGGTACTCGTCTCCACAGATACAATCTGCCTCAAGTCGACCCAGTAAAGACAGTTGCTTGAATCCAGGCACGGGAATTTTTAAAGCAAGAACCAAGTGAAATCTTTCCCGACGACATGTGTCAAACTCAATGTGTAACATTCAGTTTTGTTTGTCTAGCCAAGCTGGGAATGAGTGTATGTTGCTGCGCGCCGCCGGTTGGTAAGTGCTGCCGGTTACTGCGCGTCGCCGGTTGCTGCGGGCTGCCGGTTGCCATGTTTCCTGTTCAAGCTGATCTGGTCATCATCGCTGGACGGTGAAGGTGAGTTGGGTACGTCAGTCGAAGTGGGTAAGTCAACAGGTAAAGGGTGGGGTAAGAAATCACAAAGCGTCAGGTTGGAAGGGTTTGTTCGAAAACTGATTTGAAAAGGTCGATTGCAAAGGTTTTAAGTTCGCGAAGTTGGCGCAGCAAAGTTCCGAATGAAAGTTTTGTGCACGTTGGCGAACGCACTTGGGCACAGGCTGCGGTATTCACAAAGAAATCAAAGGTACTCGTACCTGTAAATCCAATTGTGTAAATGTAAATGCAATTTTGTGAATCTAAATGCGAGATCTTCCGGCTGAAGTTCCGAGGAAAAGTTCAGTGCGACTGCTGACAATCGCACTGCGTCACCATTTGTCGCCCGTGGAAAGTGGGTGGTTGGGCGGACCCATGGGCGGCACTTTGGAGGACAGATTATCTCATGGACCTGGTTTTAAATTATGAATTGCAGTACAAGTTGAAATGTCTGCAAACGACAATGCTCTTTCCCCTGCAAATGAACATTATTTCACTTTGCGGCAGCAGTGGGCAGAAGTTGGGTGTTTTGAAGCTTGCGTTTTAGTTCTTCGCCCGTGGGCGGTTGGGCGGATCCACGGGCGGCACTTTGGGCGTGAGATTATCTCATTGAGCCGGTCATGAACCAGGTTGCCATCAGTGCTGATCAGAGATTGAAAAGTTTCAGTTCAGTGTAATGCTGCACAAACTGGCGAATTATCACAAGCAATGTCCTTCTCCCAGCTTGTTCACCACGAGGTTATTGAAATGGACAGTGGGCGGTGAGGCGGATCCACGGGCGGCACTTTAGGCGTGAGATTATCTCATTGAGCCGGTCATGAACCAGGTTGCCTTACAGTGTTGATTTGATTTTGGAAAGTTCCGGTTCTTGGTTCAGTGCAATGCTGCACAGACTGGTGAATTATTTGTCCCAACAAATTCAACACGAGGATGTTGGAATGTCTGCACAAGAGGACTGTGAAGGTGGATTTGCCAGAAGTTAGGTCATCAGAATCTTGCCATGATTCCACACCCGTGGACAGTGGGTGGTGGGGTGGATCCGCGGGCAGCACTGTGAAAGTGAGATTCCTCGTATCTCACTGAGCTGGCTATGAACCAGGAGGTCTTCACGTGCTGATCTGAGGTTTTCAAAGGAAGCAGAGAACACGAGCTTTTCCTGGCAAAGAAGTCCAGGACATTTTTGTGCGACTGCAAAGCGCACTTGCCGGTAGCTAAGACTAGGGAGGGGGGAAACTGCGGCTCAAGCTGGAAAATCTACGAAGGAGAAAATACAAATTGCTTGCCAAAGGTGTTTTATCTGCTGAAGTTCATGTTCAGCTTCGCTCGGTGTACTGGGCTTTTAACTGAGCTTTTAACATGGCCGCCTGTGGAAAGTGGGTGGCTGGGCGGATCCACGGGCGGCATTTTTCCAGTGAGATTGTCTCACCACTCTACGAATCAGAACTTTTTTTTCAACAAACCGTTTTGCTGTAAGAGATCGACTTGCTGCCTGAATTGTCCAGCCCCTGACACAGAACGCTTCGTGCACTCGCTCCCTCGTACGAGCAATTCGGACTGGTATCTTAAACGTCCCGAGTTCAGCTTTGTGTGATTGTGGGTGGGGGGGGGTTAAGTTCATGAAGCTCTCGTTGATTTGTCAAAATGGTCGCCCGTGGAAAGTGGGTGGTTGGGCGGACCCACGGGGGACCTTTCCCTTTTTGACTTGAGATGATCTCCTCACGCAGACAATAGATCCAGCTGTGAACCCGACAAAGTGCTGACCTTGTTCGAAACACAAAAGGACCCAAGATTTAGACCCTGACAGACACAAGTCTGAACGAGGTTTGCACGAGTGAGCGATCACACACGGACTACAGACACCTGGACAATTCAGGTACAAACTTACCATTCCTCCGATTACCCAGCAAAAGTTCCTTGTTCTGTGCGAAGGAAAACGCATTGTGGCACAGGCTGGGTGAACAGAAAGCTGACCTGACGTTTCCAGCAGATCTGCGCTAGGTCCAAGTCAGATTGTTCAAACCTTCTTCTTTCCGAGTTGCTGCTTGTGGAAAGTGGGCGGTTGGGCGGATCCACAAGTCGCGCTCAGATGAAGTTCAAAACCTTTGTGCAGTTCGCTCTGACGTACTTGACAAAGGCTAAACTTGCTCTTGTGGAAAGTGGGTGGTTGGCTGGATCCACAAGGGCGCTTCAATGGAATGGAAAACAGCACGATCCATTGCAACAAAACAGTTCAAAGTCCGCTATTTGGACCCGTCCACAACTGGAGATCTAGATCTGGCGAAACTTTCCCTTTCTCGTTTTTCGTGCAACAAACAAACAGAGGTCAACAATTTTTTTGCTCATTAGAATTGCGGATAGGGAATTGGAAACAACCAGCAGGGGGTGTGGTGTCCGAGCGAAGCACGAGATTTCGCCAAAACGTTTGGTGAAAACGTTGAAGACCCAAGAACGACAGCCAGTCCCAGACAGACCAACAATCAAAGAATAAGAGCTACACATTTCCAACAATGCAGTCGAAGACCCGATAACGATTTGCGTGAAAAGAAGCTGGGTTGTTCAGACGTAATGGTCGTCACCAAGCTGTCGCCCATGGGTAGTGGGCGGTTGGGCGGTTCCACGGGCGACACATTAGCCCAGCACTGCTAAATTGCATCACGTTCACCGACGGCCAAAATGAGATCTATCAGCCTTTTTCGTTTGGTTCAAGTACGTGATATTCCCTCAACATGATTCTGGTCATTTCTGCTCAAGCCTGATTTGTTTTTCTGACCGTAAAATTACGATGGGCCAAGATGACCACGGTGACTGAGGCCGCAAGGGGTATCGCCCAGCTCAAATTGTGCTCGTTTGCATTCAAGGCAACAGGCTGGTTCCATCCTGGTTTGACAGCAAAATCGAGTTGAATGTTTCATGCTTCTTGCTTGAAATACGATTTCTTGTGGAAAGTGGGCGGTTGGGTGGTTCCACAAGAAAATGGCTCTGTTTGGAAGAAGCTCAACATTTACACGCAAAACCGGACCCAAAATGGTTGTCCAAGCGAACATCAAAAAAAAAAAAGTCATTTCTCAAGAGTCTCGCTTCGGCGAAAGGGAAATCCTTTTTTTTTTCTTGAAAGCAGTTGTCAGAAACCCGTGGGAAGTGGGTGGTTGGGCGGACCCACGGGTGACTGAAAAGGAAAAGGAACCTCTTTTGTCCTTGCGTGCCAAAGGCTATCTGATTATCGCCAAAGTCGGACACCGCAGACGCTTTTGGCTTCAACCACGAAGTTTTCCGCTCAAATTGTTCTTGAGGTGAAGTGAGTAGCAGGGTGGACTGTTCAGGGACGCAATGCAGTGGTGTTGGTGCCTGTGTGAAACAGGCCTGACTGTGCGGACCGTTCTGGGAAGTGGGTGGCGGGGCGGTCCTGGAAGGGATCACACATCAGGCCGCGTTCACACTGGGGACGCCCAAACATTGCGTCCTTCATACTGCGACATTTGGCTCTGTACAAAGCACTTTTACATCCCTGTGCAGACACTTTAGGTGATGCACCCCTTGCGAAACAGGTCAAAGAAAATACTGCTTTTCCGTCTCTTTCACAGTTGAGATTCCTTGCGTGTAATTTTATCATGGGTTGAGTCTTTTCAGATCGCTGTCAAATTCAGCAGTTGGCGCCAACGACGCATTAAGCGCCACCTCGCGGCGGCTTTCGATAACCAACGCTACTCAGCCCAGCTCCACTCTGTGTGCATTGGGCATGGCGACCCTGTGCAACTTTAAAGCGTCGCTTTCGACGCGCAGACTAAGAAACCTTGAGGAGGACGCTGTACGTGACTGCAGAACAAGAACGCATCACGGTAAGGACAATTGGTCCTGGTGGTGGCGTCCTGTGTTGGCTCAGAGAATCTAATGTGCAGGTAAAACCTGAAAGAAGTGACCCACTGAATGTCAATGTACTTTCTGCACACGCACAAAGCAGCATGTGTCACGGTGTACCCGTCTTGATCGGTTGCATTATCTACCAGTTTCACTCAACAACCTGCACCCAGCAACAGCAACGCCTCCAAGGTGTGTTGTGTATACCCGAAAAAGCTTTCAAAATCCAGTCAAACCTGTTGTGCTTTTGATGCCTTTTGCACCGAGCGTGAGAAGTTTTGTTGGCGCACCGCCATCTCTTCTTGTTTGTCCAGCTACCATCCCAGTTTTGGGACTTTTTGCTGGTTGTTACGCAAACAGATCTTAAATGTCTAACTCTTTATTGTGCCTTCGACGCTATTCTGGCCAGCAGATCAATCGAAATCTGCTCAAGCGCCTTCAAGCGATCCACACACTGTAGCATGAAGCGTTGAACCCAACGGAACGTCTGTCGACAGCAAGTCCTTTCAACAGTTCCGCACCAAAGTTCAAACCAAACTGACAATACGAGGTTTTCCCATTTCGAATCGGCGCAAGCATTGGACGAACGTGGCTTGGTGCAAGAGAGACGCGTTCGTTGAAAGGGAAACGGTGCACGACGATGGCATTGCCTTTGTGTAGTGAACAACGAATGGGACACCCAGGGGCGAATCGCGCGGAGGGGAGATTGAACAGTCCGGGGTCGGTTGCCCTCACAAACAAAAATTCAGCTTCCCAATTCTGCGTCGTCAATGCCCTGTATCCGCCCCAACAAAGGAGACACCTGCACTGACCTGGGAGATCGTTGTCCGGGCCACTCGTCCGGCGGAACTTCCTTCAGTCGTGACGCCAGCGTCGAAAGCGCGTAGTGGTAGGCGTCGCGTCGGTCCAGGTCAAGGTCAAGGTCGCGTCCGCGGTCATCCAGGGCCCGGGGAGCAGCTGCCAAATGAAAATCATGTTGACATGGAAGACAGGTTGCTTTTGTGCAGTAACAGGTAAAACATGAACAAGAAAGTAGAGAACATTGAGCACAGGCTCTTCTTGGAGCTTTGTTCTTTTTGAGAAAGGTGCCAAGTGCGACCTGTCGCAGAATTCTACCAGTACCCCTCCCAAGACATCAGCATGTCTTCCACTGCCCTAGAATGCCTGGCTGCAACGGTTGCCAGTGCACAACACAGGTACGCTCAGAGTCCAAGAACATTTCGAGATTGAAAAGGTTCAGCTTCTGACAACAATAAAACCGTTAGGTCTTCCGTAAACCTCAGTGTAGAGCCCAATCGCAACTGCTTTGGCCACGTCATTACTTTGAGAGAAGTGTTGTCGACGTGCATTTCTGAGACATCATCTGACAGGCTTAGTTCTGCGATTGGTGCTGCACTACCGATTGACAAAATGATCAGTTGGTAGACATCTACAGAGGAGCAACAGCCAGTGCAAGACGGAGGTCGTCTTTCAGAAAGTAGATCTACAACCACAACAGAAACATACCATCACCATTAACATGCTCGACATCGCTGTCGTCATTGGTTGCTTCACCTTTCACACGCTCCTTCCTGATTGGCTGCGGCCGACGCTCCTCTCTGATTGGCTCCTCGTGTTTGGTGAGGATGAGTGCGGCGTTGGCGCCCCCTGCCGCGAAGAGTTGTCTGCTCACTGGGGACCTCTGGCGATGAGCACCTGTGGGACCAAGCAGTTTAAGGGTTTTCACGTTGGTGACGCGCGTGTCAAAAAATTCTGACGCCGCCCAACCGCGCGTCACCAACGTGAAAACCCCTTTTGGTTCTTGTTCAACTGTCTTTGTATCCGCATAGTTCCGTGGTCCGTACGCACCCAATGTTTGCCACTGAAATCTGGCGTCAAGGTCCCATTGAAATTTTGACTTACACCCGTGTGAAAGGCTCCACCCCCCATGCCAGGCAATTTCGGGCTGTGTGCGTGATACACACGGACCTTCAATGGCACCTGCAGACATTTTTTGTCTCCGTTTCGGCAGCGACCTCTCACCTGTATCACTAGATGACGCATCTGGCGCTGTGGTGTGAGACGGGTGACCCGCTGCCGCTGGTGGTGACACCTGACGACGCGCAGCGGCCGCCGCCGAGGACGGCGACATCTGCTGTGGGGAGATGGAGCGGCCGGGGCGGGTGCAGCGAGGCGGGGAGCGGTGGAACTCCTTCTCCAGCGCCAAGTTGTACTCCTGCCAATCACAACAAAACCACGTGGACGAATCCAGAAAATGTCTCAGGTGTGTGTGTGTGTGTGTGTGTGTGTGTGTGTGTGTGTGTGTGTGTGTGTTAAATTTACCAAGTAGAAGTCGTCTCATCTCCAAAGGGACTTGTCATCTTTTGCATGGTCAACACTCATGGCGATTTTGTAGGATATACCGCAGGACGCACTCAGCGGGAACCCGATTTTACTCACGGCCATGTCCCTGATGAGTGTCTTGACGGACTCTGGTACCCGGTTCTGTCCCGCGACCTCGAGCTGCGCGCAGCACAGCGCCAGCTGGCGGACGAGCAGCGTCAGCTCCTGGTGTGTGCGCGGGAGTCCCTGCTGCGCCGCCCAGTCGTGGTCCTGCAGCTGCAGGAGGAACGCCTGCAGCGCCCGCAGCGCCCCCCGGTGAGCTGCCGCCAGCCGCGTCAACAACTGCGTCTGTAACGTTCGGCAAAAGCTGCAGGTGAGTGTTTGTATTTCAGGGGTTCATTCGCTAAATTGTGTGTTGTGTTTCAGGACTGCTTGGTTGAACATGAAAGGCAGGTGTTCCCTTGAGAAGAGGGCAGCAGCAGACTTGTGGCCTGCTTCGCACTGCCAGTTTCGCGCGTTGCGCCGGTGTGCACCTCCCACTGGGTGTGCGTCATCGCTTGCAACACAACGCCACCTACAGTGCCAAGGGACGGAACACGCGATGCACGCGTGCCTGAGATTCGCTCACGGGTGTTGGCAACGCCGCTTTGCGTCATGCGACACGACGCCAATTGACGCGTTCAGCGATATAACCCACAGTAACGAGGGATATGATTGGTTGTTGTACGGACGCACCCTCTTGGCGGGCGCCACGACGCCGGGTCGCAGCGCGTCCACGTCCTGCTGCAGGTTGCGCGTCTGCGTCTGCAGGGCGTACACGAGGCGCGCGGACCGCGTCTCCTGCTGCGCCGACCGCTGCGCGCGCCGCCGCGTCACTTCCGCTTCCGTCAGGTCGTGTTCCCCGGGCAACCGCCGCGCGGCGCCGAGTTCGCCTGCAGCGGGAAGAGACGTGTTAAAATTGACAGCAAATCCAATAAGACAGATCAAACCAATATCTAGTCACACTTGGTGCCGCTGGGGAGCTAATCCATTGAAAATTTGTCTCAATTTTTGTCAATGTGGGAAAGAACAAGATGACAGGCACTTGAGACGTGCTGCCTCGTGGCGTCGGACTTGAGTCCGTTCACTGGTGGCCAAGGAGATCTTTTGCCACGCACCTCTCTGCGCAGCCTCCTCCAGCTGCAGCACGTGGTCGAGACACGTGTTGATCTCGGCGCGCAGCTCCCTAATATCGCTCAGCGCGCGCTCGTCCTGCGGGTCTCGCGGCAGCAGGTGCGGGTCCGGGTCCGTGTCACGTGTCGGAGGCGACATCCCCGAGGCTAAAAGCAAAGTGCGCTGAAGTTTCTACACTGACCCCAATGCAAAAACGAATGTACAAAGCTCATCCAGGCTGCACTCAACGCTTTGCATGCTTTGTGTGAGGTAGATGAATTTGCGACTGATTACACACTGGATGCGTCATGTGTCGCGTTCGAATAGATCAACAATTCGATATAACCTGTGTCACATTCTCTTGAACACGCACACAATGCAAGAACTGGCTTCCAAGTTACATTGAAGGATGTTTGCACGTGGCACTGTTCCGCCCAAAATTTGAACAGTGTGAAGTCGATATTGATTGTCCACGTACCCGGTCCAACGTGGAGCACCATGCTACGCGGTCTCGCCCATCGTCCCGCCGTCGCCGCCGCTGCGGACGAGGCGGCGCCGGCAGCCGGCGGGGGTCGCCTCTCTCGGGCCTGCGTCCTCCCCAGCCCACTCGCCTGAAAACAACCCAATCTGTTCACTGCTTTCCTTGCAACAACACTCACGCACCCGCAGACACCACACGCACTCAGAAACACACACACACTGTTCCTACTCACACTCGAGCGCCCAACCACAGTGCTTGCAGTTTCGCCGAACAATGCCAAGCACTGACTCGAGGACAACTAACACACCAAAACAAGTGCCTGTGTGAATGTCGCTTTGCAGCCTGACGATTGGATTGCTGGTTGTTTGGTCCGTTTCAAGTTCGGTGGCTTTTTTCCATTACACACAATAAAGAATCAAACACACAAGGCGCTGGTTCACCTTTGCTGCTGGCTTTTTGGAAGTTTTTGCTGCCCTTGTGGTCGGCCTGGATCTCTGCGGTTCGTCCTGTGAACGAAGCGACTCATCGAGCCTTTTGTGTCTCAAGTCGCGTCTCGCCAGCTGCACAGCCATCGAGAGTCTGTCCTGAGACACCGCCGAAAACTGGTATCCCTGTGAACGAAAAGGTTTGGATTGACTCTTTCAAATCTGCATTGCCAAGCAAAGTCATTTCCCAGGTCACAAAAATTGGAACAACCAAACCTGAAGTAAATGAGACGCAGCGCAAACTTCCAGTGTGACACAGGCATTGCCTTTCACACAGGCGTACACACATAGAAGTCTCACACATACGCACAGTGCCCCCCCCCTACCTACACACACACACACTCACCGAAGCAGCCGGGCGCCCCAACATGGGCATCGCGAGCGGAGTGAGCGTCGGTCCGAACTTCTCCACGACGATCGGCTCCGGCTGGTTCCGGAACTTGGCCGCCATGTTGGTGGGGACGGCGGGGACGCTCAGGTTGAAGAGCAGCTGGTTGTTGTGGTACTGCGCCGCCGAGGCCATCACTGCGCAGGTTCAAGACGTCTTCTGAGCACAGGAGGGATCAAGAAATATAAAGATCTGGGAACAGTCCCGATATGACAGTGACGCTATTTCATTTCCTTCACAAATCTCGGGTTCTCGGACCACAAATGGAACATTTTCACATCACAGAACTGAGAAAGGGTCCGAGAATTGTCCAAGGGTCTTGGTTCTTTGATTCTGCTTGAGAATCACGCCTATGTCTCAGTACAACAGTGTCAGTGACTTGTTGCACATCACGCACAGGCTGCGAGATTCCATCAGCCCAACACGAGTCACGAAAGGCGATGGTCTGATCTGCGGTCTTTGACCCTTTGAAGTTCTGAAGGAATCGAGATTTTCAAACGTTTGAGCATCTTCAATTTTGAAACATGTCATTGACAGCTGTCAAAAGCCCATCACACTTCAATCACAGAAAGGAACGCCTGAATTCACACAGTGAAAGGGATGTAAACAGCTCATGTTGGAATCTTGAAGCTGCCTGGACTTGTCACCTGAGCGATAATACCGGATCCAAATCGTTCAAAAGAAACTCCTCGGCTACCGGAAGGGAATTTCAGAATTTTACACTGACCTAATGTGTCACCATTCAAATGTGTATGTTATCCACAAATTATTTAAGAATTGATGTCTGGTAAAATCCCATTCTTGTGAAAAGAACATTTTGATTTCTTTCAAAAAAGTCCGCTATGCCACAGTGGCACCACCTGTAGGACAATTTCTGCAGGGATCAGTGTTACTTATGGAACCTATGAAATGTGTTTTGCCATACGATTTCGAGGATGTAACACATTCTGGGTCACTAAAGACGAACATAATTGTGTATCTTTCTTAATGTGTTGGCTTGTGAAAGTATAATTCACCAAATGTGTCTTCATGGAAACTCCCATTTTTGTAAAGGTGAACAGTCCCTCCCTCTAGCAACCATCTTGCATAGTTGTTGAGAAGCACGCCGTAGACAGAGCACTGCGTTGAACTTATGGTTTGTATCCGAAGTTTTCACTCTCCGATCTCTTCAAACTCTGGTCAAAGTTTTGCAAGTGCTTCAGGGTCCAGGTGAAACAAAATCAAACGTAGTGTTTGCTCGTAAACTGGAGAAAATGTCAATGAGAAGGAAGTGAACCTGTGAACTGGAAGTTTCTTCAATTGACTATGAGCAGATCCAGATCAATTCAGAGTTCTTGTTCTGGATTGAGACATGTGCCTTGGAAAAATTGGAGATGTCTTCATCCTATTCTTCGAAAATGTCCACAAGTTCGTGCCGCAAGTTGAGATGTCAGTTCCAAACAGGATCAGGATTTTTGGTCTCTTGCAGATTCTAGACTCATAAAAAGTTTTTCGATCTTTTGCGCACTTCACTTGGCGCCACTTCTCTGAACCTCAATTTCTTTGTTTCAGGTTGAATTGCTGATGGAGGTCGGTTGATCAGTCCGCTCTCCTGGGAGTTTCTGCGGAGCACAGGGCTCGCGGGGCGAGGCAGGAAGGCACCGCCAGGCTGGCTGAGGTCGCGGTGCGCACGAGCCCTGCGGCGGCGGACGGAGGGAGGATGGGCGACGTGGGGCCCGCCACGCCGCTCCCGCCCCTCAACAACCTTCCGCAGTGGTCACGGGTGAGTCAAGCGTTACAACTGAACAAAACGGGTGAGTAAAGATTCACAACTGAGAAAAGAATAAAAGAACTTGATTTCGGAGTGTGGAGGTCTCAAACGTTACGTTCAGTGCAAGTCAATTGACGTTGCGTCGTGCCACTCACACGTTCAAGGATGCAGGGGACGATGTGAAAGAAACCTCAGAACAGAGCAGCGTGCTTTGGTCAGAGTCACGGAAAGAAACCAACCTAAAATTCATGCGTTGAGAAAATGGTACGTACGCACTGTGAGGCAAAGCTCTATGAAGACGTCAATGTTTGCTTCAGGTGAACACGTTTGACAAGGCGCGCTACCCGAAGCCCTTCCCGAAGGACCGGCTGCAGCCGCCGCCCCCGGGCGCGCACGGCGGGGGTCCCGGGGGCGGAGGGGGCCTCGACCCGGGAGGCGTCGCCGTCAGCCGCCGCAGCTCGAGCGGGTCCAACCCGGAGCTGGACCCGATCCCGGAGACCGGAGGCGTCATCGCCGTGCAGAGGGTTCAGTACTTGGAGAGGTGAGTCAGTGTGTGTGTGTGTTTGTGTGTGTGTGTGTGTTTGTGTGTGTGTGTGTGCGTGGGTGCGTGCGTGCGTGTGTGTTTGAGGTGTGGGTGTGTGTGTACACATGTCTCTTTCTGCATTACACCCAAGGTTCACACCCACCGTTCGTGAGGAACACTGCTTCAAATTTACTTCATCGAAGTTGTTCAAGTTTGGTTGTTTCAAACAATTACCTTTCAGGTCGATTCGGTTCCTGACGCACCAGCACAAGGACACACTCACCAGTCTTCATGAAGAGATTGAAAAACTCAAACGTGCCAACAAAGGTGAGACAAGAGAACACAACACCTGTTTGTTTCGATCTGAAGAAAGACTTAGCGTGATAAAAGCGTGAAGTCGCCCATTACTTCAATGAAAATGGGATTTACTGTGTGGAACAGAATGGAGGTTTGAGCTGTGTTTGCTGCATTTCGGTGTTTCTTGATGTCAAACTTGGAACAACAGCGCAATGTGTGTGACTCTTTTTCCAACGTGTGTTGTCGTCCCTATGCAGAGCTGCAGTTTCGGCTGATGATCGCGCAGAAGGGCCTGTCGCCGCCACACTCCCCGACCAAACAGCGGGGTCTCCGGGGCGGGGCTCGCGGTGCGCCCGGGGTCCCGCCGCACAAACTCGCCGCGGCGACAGCCGCCGCCGTCCCTGCTGCTGCTGCTTCCGCCGGCCCTGGTGTCGCTACCACCGCTGCTGCTGCACAATCACAGGGTGAGCAAGGCCATACCGTAAATGGTATTCAATCGTTGTCTCTCTGTGTGGAGCAGTGGTCCATTTTCATCTGGTCTCATTTTTGTGTTGGTACAATTGTCTGATCATTGACCTGCACAGTGTGCAAAGACCGAAATTTACCTCCACAAACCCAACAAACGAAAGAGCGAGGAAAGCTTTATTGAGCTTGGTTGTTTCATGTTGTGTCCAAAAAGAAAGAAGGAACCTTGACGGCTTGGCAACAGAACATCACAAAACAGATTCCGGGAGAGTGCACTGAATTGACAACTTTCTTGCACTCCAGCCAGAAGTGTCATCCAGCTGAATGCAATGTCACACTCTGAGTGATGATTTACGAGTGCTTGCACGAATAATTGGGTGCATCTCTGACCATCAATATTTATGCAGCAAATGGAAAACAAAGGGTCTCCAACTGCATTCTATTGCGTGATCCAACGTAGTCTTGGTACATGAAGGAAGCTCCAGAGTCTCACGCAGGCCTCTGTGTATTTTTGGAACAATTTCGATCCATGGAATGATTGATATGGAATCGGACACCATGAAATCGATGAGCACCGCAGTGTCTCCTCCCCCGCTGCGCAGTCGTGTTGTGTTGTATCCTGGAGCTCATCCAGACAGGGGCGTATCTGGTGTGTCTGTGTGTGTGTGGGGGGGGGGAGGGGTGTCCAGGCCCGGCTGCTCTGACACCGGAAAACGTGAAACGTTTGAAGTCAAGTGGGTGTCACCCCTGGATGAGGCTCTGGTGAATCCTGGAACTCATCCAGGGCACGACGGACTATTGTCATCAGCTCCAGGAGCGTCAGACGCATACGCTCTCCAAAGCAAATTGTCCTCTCTCCCGTCCATCCCCCACAGCTCCGTCTAATGATTTGCAGACATCCTAATGCAGGTACGTTTACATGCACAGCCTACGCACACACTTTCACGCCCTAACCAACGCATCAAACCCCCTCCACCCTCTCCCATGCACTCCCACCCCACCCCCCAAAGAAAAGTCAGTATTCACTGGAACACGACACTGAAAGGTGCATTTCAACGTTGTTCTATTCCTCTTGCAGGAACGCAACCTGCTGCTGCGGTAGATGTGAATGAGACTCGAACAGGGGACCCTGTCGAACCGAGCACTGCGCCAAACCACGACGCCAACACGCCCTCCCAGCCCGCGGACACCGTGTCCAACACTGACGCGACGTCAGAAGCCGTCGACTCGCAGTCTACGGAAGGTAGATGATCTCATGGTTCTGTTCACAGTGCAGTGCTCTCTAAACTTTTCGCACCACATGAATGTTGCGCCAGAGCACGTGAGGCAGCCCATGAACAGAGCAATGTGCACCCACTGTGAGCACAACTCTTTGTACCACGTGAGCACAAGTACCCTCGCGCGAGGGAACCCCAAGTTTGGCGCGCAAGCGCTGGCGCACCTTGTGTGTGAGTGTGTGTGTGTGTGTGTGTGTGTGAACCACGTGTTGCGTCACTCCTCTGGTGGCTGAACTCAGTTTTCTCTCCGTGCTGACTCAGCAGTTTTCCCTCGGCTTCAGACGCGGGCGGCGGGGAGCGGGACGAGCTGCAGCTGCTCTTCCTGGAGGAGGAGCTGCGGGAGCTGAAGCGCTCCCTGCAGGCAGAGCGCACGCGCAACTCGTACCTCGCGCAGCTGCTCGCGCAGGCGCAGAAGCTCAAGGTGCAGCCCCAGTGAGTAGAACACTTCCGGTGTCTTTCGTGTACTTCCGCTTTTGGAATTTCCGGTGTTGGAGCTGTTATGCTGGTTTGGTTCAGTTCTTCCGGTATCTGGTGAGGTCTGGTGTTTTTGAGGACTTGGCAAGTGAGATGAGTATGATGGACGCATTGTGACCGACAGTCTGTTCCAAGTGATACGAGGCTTGTCGATTGTTTTGCAGGTCGGAAGCTTTGCGGGAAGACGGTTCGGGAGTGGTCGCCCAGACCTCCCCGCCCGCCCAGCAGGGCGGAAGCGCCGAGTCCACCCACCTGCCGTTCAACGCCACCATCTCCCCGCTACAGGTGGGTACCCTTCATTGAAGCGAATCTTTTTCACGAGGTCAACCCAACGGGCACGACCTGGCACTTGGCACGCGCGCGTGTGCGTGTGTGTGCGCGTGTGCGCGCGTGTGCGGCGATCGGTCTTTGCGTGAGCAAGTCAGTGGTTTTACCATGTCGAGAAGAGGTTTTTCCGCAGCAGAAGAAGTGTGTGTGTGTGTGTGTGTGTGTGTGTGTGTGTGTGTGTGTGTGTGTGTATGTGTGTGTGTGTATGTTTGTCCGTATGCAGGCTGTTCACAGTGTCGCTGTGCTGTTTCCAGGTTCATCTGCCGATGCAGCCGGCTCGACCTCCGACCCTGGCCGAGGTCGAGGTCATCCTGACGCATCTGCAGCAGCTCAACGATAAACAGGCGCACGAGGTAACGTTCTCACCGTGCTTCAGTCTGTGTGTGTGTGTGTGTGTGTGTGTGTGTGTGGTGTGTCCGTGCGTGTATGAGGCAGGCAGTTGCAACACCGCAAAACTTCGCAAAACCAGTCTCAATCGTTTTATTCAGTAGGTGACATTCTGACTGCGTTGATTTCAGTTGAGTCAGCTAAAGACAGACCTGCGGGACGTGCTCTACTCACACAAGTGGACGCCCGAGGCGTACCTCCTCGCCAAGGCGTACGTGCGGGAGGACGACGCCGTCGCCACGCGTGACGCCGACGGAACGCCGCCCACCGGCGCGACGCGCGACCGGTTACCAAGGATACAGCCGCGTCAGTCCACCAAACGCATGTGAGTCGCACTTTGGTGTCACGGGAGGCACACACACACACACACACACACGCACGCACAAACACACACATACATGGATTGAATCAGGCCATTTACACCATTCATTGGGCATGTCATAATTTTTCTGTAGTCTGATGTTTGTGGTAACTGGTGCAGGACCAACCAAACACAACATTGCCCAGTGGACGGAAGTGCAGCGACGCACGTCTCACTTCAGTGAGCACCAGATTTAGAAACACGGTCCCAATCAATGTGCTGGATCTATTGGAACTCAATACCTCTGCGCAAGTTGTGCGTCATCGAGAGCGTCGTGGGTGGGAGACAGAGGACGCCCAACAAACGACGCGTCATGCACGGTGGACGCAACGTCGTGGTTTGCGACGCAGCGTCTGTTGATTTGCACAAGGACGCAACGCGTGGCGCTTCCTGTGTGGAACAAGCTCATAGTGACTGCGGAAGACATGGATCACCACGCGTGACGTATTATAATATATCACCTGCGAAGTCTGCCCCACACGGACGATCCTCCAAAGAGATTCTGTTCTGAGCGGTGACAAGTGCAGGGGAGAGACGGGAATTATTGACAACGCTGACAGATCCAACCTTCTTCCTTGGAGAAGTGCACTGCAGTTGGCTCAAGTTGTTTGTTTGGTGGAACTGTTTTTGACCTCAAATACGCGCTGAGTTTCACGTGCAGATTTCTTTTCCCGTCCGATTTTGCACTTCTCAAATTGCGTCGTTGAGACCGTTAGTGAGACAGGGTGAAGGCAAACTTGCTTTGAGAGGTCAGGGGGCCTCACACACATACACACACACACACACACACACACACACACACACACACACACACACACACACACAATTGATCCGACCCTGCAACTTGATACGTTGCTCTTGGACAATCAGACAATCTTGTTTGTGGGGGGCGGGGGAGGCAGTCCCCTTGGATCCTGCAGAGGTGTCTCAGTGCTGGATGCAGTTGAGACGCATTTGACGCGCGAATAGATTTCCGGTGCGTCGCGTCTTGTTGTGACTCGTTTCCTTGTCTCGCTTCTCCAGACAGATCTCCGTTGTGGAGATCAATGTCTCCGTCTCAAGTTGTGGATCTGTTTGTCCGTTCAGTGCCAGGCCTGTTCCACACGGGCTGCGCCACACATTGCGTCAAGCCAACGGGCACTGCATCGCTGCAAGTCAATGGGCTCTGTGTCAACTCTGCACTGTTGGGCGTGGTCATTTTACGCACAGACAGAACCAGGTCGGACCACTCCACATGTAGCAGGCTCGGGTGAAATGGCGCATTCAGTGATCTCTGGCTTCCGAAGTCAGACACACTCGGCACATTTATTAATGGGGGGAATGCACTGCGCGCTTTTGTGCCTCGGGAAAATGACGGCGCATGATGGTTGTTTCAGACCGGACTACGCAGCGCCGGCGCCGGGCCCGCGGGACAGCGTCATGCTGCCGGCGCTCACGCAGACGCTCGGCACCAAGGCCATCGAGCGGCGCAAGCGGACGCAGGGTCTGCAGCGCACGCGCGTCGGGCGAGAGGTGAGGCTCACGTAGTTTGACGTATCCGACGTAGTTTGGCATGTCTGGCGACCTGCAGCGTGTCTGGCAAAATTCAGCGTGTCTGGCGAAGTTTGATGTGTCTTGCGTAGTGCAACGAGTCTGACGTAGTTCTGTGTCTGACGTAGTTCAGCATGGTGCTGCATGCTGTGCTACGTTCACATCAGCTGTATCTCTGTGCGAGTCACTGGGGTAATGTAGTCGTCACTTGTGGTGCAGCGGCCATGTAGGTTGGCAAGCGCAAGCGCAAGCGCAAGCGCACACTTTCAGCTTGGGGTCAGCGTTCAGATTCTGTTCTCATCGTGATCGTGCATTGTTCATGTGAGAATGTTGGTTCATTTGCAGGTCAGCAGTTTATCCAGCAAACTCGACTGAACCTCCACGACGATGTCGGACGTCGTGCTTCAGTCAGGTGACGTCGTGACGTCGTTGTGTCACGTGGGGTCGTGACGTTTGCGCGTAACCTGGGTCGCTTAGAAACGATGCAGACTTTGTGCTTCAAAAAGAAGTTTCTATCTCTTGTACTTGTGATGTCTGGATGATTGTGAAGCGACTATTTTCTTCGCGGTGGATCCGCATCAGTTGGCGCGTGCGCACTCCCCCAGTTTGGAACGCTGGTTCTATTTTTCTGGCGTCTGCCTCCGCGTTCATACAGTCTGCGCAGGCGTCATGCTGCTTTTTTTGCCGAAGATTTTTTTCATGGTGTCACTCGTTGTGATTTCGCTCTCGGGTGGTTCTTGCTGGAAGCGTCACGCGTCACATCCCTGCACGAGTTAGTGGACGACGCGGCGTCGTCGTTTGCCCAGTGACTTTTGTGGGGACGAAACGCTGACACAAGCCTTTCCGTGGTTCGGAAGTCAGGATGCTCTCCTGGTTGTTGTTATGTTTTCCCGGACAAAATTCGCGCTGTTGTTCTTTGTTTGGTCACTTTCTTTGTCCTGAATCAGCTGGTGTAACGCTTTTGATAATTTTGTGATTTGCGAGTGGTGAACGTGAAGATACATTGAAATTCCGTCCTCGGGTGGATTGGTTAGTGTCACACTGTTGTGATTGGTGCGTGTCTTTCTACTGTTACGAATGAACTTCAGTTCCTTTGTTGATCAAAGGCGGATTTAGGGGGCCACGCCCACTCCTGATCCTTCACCCCCAGGTGCGACGTGTTATTGTTTGCACAGGTGAGATCGTTCAAGAGTAAGGGGCGGAAATCTGGGGCCCCAGATTAATTTAGACCCCTTGATCGTGTTTGCTTATGTTCTCTTTTCTTTGATTTTCCAGCGGAATTGTGACGCCCGACTCTCTATTCCGTTCATTTTTATCTGTTGTTTTGTGCTTTCAGTTTTAAAAATCAAGAATGGAGAAAATATATGAGCAAATAAAGTCAAGTCTATTTGTGTAAAAAGAACCAGAGTTCATGAGTGTTTATTTCCATTTCACATTCTCTCAAAATTGGAATTTGCTTCAGTTGTGAATCACGAACGAGAGAAAACGCAGATACAGAAAAGTTGGTGCGAATAGCATGCTTGTTCCAAACCCGACAAAAGACCTCGACCTCTTCCTTCACTGTGAATTGAGATCCAAGCAGCCTTTCGGAGAATGACACGGCTCAGAACACAGGTTTGGCACTTCCACAGACAAACCGTATCGCAGCCGACATTTGCGACAAACACATTTTTCAGCAAAAATGCCCAATTGCTTTGCCCTAAAATGAGAGTTCAGAATTGGAATAAAACCTGCTGATCAAAACGACAGCGTGGTAGAACAAATCAGCGGTCAAATCCTGGACGCAGAGCAAATCGACTCAACCGCGACGAATCACAGTATCGTGCAAAAATCGGCTTTGCTCACAGGTCTGGGACAGGTGCAATTCCATCTGCCCACAAAAATTTAAAACTGTCACACAAAGACATCATGCAAAATTGGTTGCCCACAAAGTTCTGCAAACTGGACTTTCAAGTAGAGAATCAGCCGCAGGCAGCGTACATCGGCAGGAAGCACTTGTCCCAATCCAACAATGAAAATGTCTGAGTTGAAAATTTTCTATGGGGGGGATAATACAGATGATGTCAAAGTTGGACAAGAATGCTGTCACCATGCGCATTCGGATGGACCATGTTTTCAACGCCCTGGGTGAGTTGCAGAGGCAAGCCATTGGGCAATACCTTTTGACCTCTGCCCAGATTAAATTGGGA
>JAAUXT010038900.1_pt1 | contig 41916 bp, 65 predicted proteins | sample 7278171 | NCBI WGS metagenome assembly JAAUXT01 (sample SAMN14350112, study PRJNA611818) | marine sediment metagenome | isolation source: surface marine sediment (1.8m) | place: French Polynesia: Moorea | collected 2018-08
CCAGGCAGTGGCAGGCATTCAGCCACTGAGTTCAAGGTGTACACACAAGGTGATTATTACCTTTTCTCAGATTTTTTACTGGTGGAAGGCAAGGAGGACAAGGAAGAATTGATGAACAAGGAAAAATTGATGACATTACCAACGCTGCAAGGGACTTCGCACTGCAGTTGCCTTGAGCACTGCTTCTTGTTCCATTCTACAGCCAGAGTGACAAAGAAAGTGTGTGCGCGTGCACGTGTCAGCTCTACTCAACGCGTTCAGCGCTTTTATCGACAGTTGCACATTTCTGTGTTCTTCCTTCAGTTCAGCACCATGTCCATGTCTCTCATCGTTCTCACGCTAACTTTTCTTGTATCTTTCCAGTTCTGCATGACATCACTGGAACCATGTTCAACAAACGCTTCATGGAGGAACTCTTCAAGCCACAAGAACTGTACTCCAAGAAAGCGATGAGGACTGTGTTTGACCGACTGGCGCACGCTTCCATAATGAGACTGAACAGCGCCAGCATGGACAAGGTGGGAGCAGTCAGTGCTGAAAATACACCAACGAACTTTGAAAGTATTTGTGAGAAGCAAATGTCCCCCATGAGGACACCTCAAGGTAGACCTGTGTTCCCACCCTGGGAACACTCGTATTTGTTCGGCATTGAAAATATTTCTGCAAGTCTCTGGTTTGGGTGAGCTCCCTCGACGCCCCCCCCCCCCACCTCTTGCACCTCCGAGAGGGCCAGTTGAACGCATCGTACCCTTGAAGGGAAAAACAACTCGCAGTATCGGATCAATGAAACAACTTCATCGTATCACGTATCTTTTCAGCTGTACGATCTGATGACCATGGCATTCAAATACCAAGTGTCACTTTGTCTGAAGCCAAGCGAAATCCTGCTCATCACACTGAACCACATGGACGCCATGCGATCGTACGTGGAGGACAGTCCCAACATCCGGACGCAAGTTGATTTCGTCTTTGGGCTTCTGCTGGAGGTACCAGTCAACATTCCTTGGCAGGAAATCATGTCTCTCAGCCTCAGCAATGCCAAACATCCCTGGCCTAACCAGGTGGAACTGAAGACGTTCACAGTGCTGCAAAGCCAGGAATTCAGAGAAAAACGATCGTTGATCTCCAAGACACGATTTCTCATTGCGCAGCTGACACGAGAGTTTCGTTTCAGAACTTCGCGCACTTGTCGTCAGGCGAGTTCATGCTGATACGACAGACTCTGCTCAGCTTTTTTCAGGACATGCACATTCGGGTGAGCAATTCTGTGTCAAAGGACGTCTTTCTGTCAGATTGGCAGACACCCAACAAAGTTTGTATCATTTTGTGTTTTGTGTTGCAGGTCTCAATCTTTCTCAAGGACAAGGTGCAGAACTCGAATGGCAGATTCGTTCTTCCCACGAGTGGACCCGTCCCGTACGGTTTCGAGCTGCCAGGTGTGATAAGGTACGCACTCTCAATCTAACAGATAAGCAATCCAGACTTGCAAGGCAACATTGAAGTGGGAACAGGATATAGCTGTTACGTCCTTGCAACAAGTGAAGGGCAATCTTCTGCTGTTGTCAGGGTTTTCAACGACAGAGGAGAAACGCTGAAAGAAAAGGAGTTTCATCCCGGGGGAAGATGGAATCACCCAAAGAAAGAGGGATCTTTCGAAAAACACGGAGACAGGGTGACAAAACTGGGAACAAACATGTACGTTTCACCACAAACTGGAGTCCTCCTTTTGTGTCATTTTGGATTGTTCAAGTGATTCTGCAGCTGTTCAAGCCTGAGACTTTCTTTCAGGTACAGCTCATCAAGGCCTCTTGAAGCTATGATAGGAAACACATCGAAGTCATCATCATCCATGGACACGGTCAGTTTCATTTTGGACTCGTCGTCTCTTTGTGGAGCGTGGACTTTCGTGTGAATAGGAAGCCAAAAATTCAGTGCAAATTCGTTCGTTCAGTTGCGCGCTGTGATTCTCAACAGGATTCCTCAACACCAAACCCTCATGCCAAAGCCCAGTTGGATCTCCTGTCCAGGCTGATAGGTGGAGGAGAAGGAAGGGCCAAGTCTGCGCGAACAGAAATCAGATTGAATCTCTTCAACTCGGCGGAGGAGGAAGAGTGAGTGTCAACTGCACTTCGTGTCTGCCTGAAGTCCGTTGCCATGATCAATTAGATCACAACCACGCGCGTATCTGTTACAGCGATTACGTCGCCTCGAAACCCGTTGTGGCAGAGAATCCCGGCTCAAGAGTCATCAGTATTGACGCGTCCAAGGTGAGGATGAAGACTCAAGAGATTTTTCGGTTGACTTCTTTGAAGGTCTTGAATTGAATCAGTTTCCTGGCATTTTGGTGCACCCATACCTATTCAACAGAGTTTCATCAACTTGTCCTCAATTTTCAAGCAGTTGTTTGGACTCAAGTCAATTTTCAACTTTTGTGTCACTAAAGATGAAGAAGGTTTGTGAAGGCCACTTTCTCTTTATCTTTGCCGAAGAGATTTGTCCTTGACCTGTACATGTTGTTGGAGACTGGAGAGGCGACACGTCTGTCAGCACCTTTTGCATCCGGAAACATTTGCACCGTCTCGCTCAGCAGTTTCTTACTCTGGACAAAATGTTCTTTTTAGTACGAGTGGTTGGCTCTTCTTGCCGTTGTAAAAAATTTTGCCTCAGTTTCCACACAGTTGTTTCCACATGTTTTTAGTTTTGGGCCATGTTTCGGTGTTGAAACTGCGCGCACCCAGCCACGCGAATATCTTTTGTCCAGCAATTGTTTCCAGGAAGCCCTGATGTTTTGTGGCATTTGATCAATACACCCAGTTGGACATCGATTCAGCAGAACTTTTGTTGTTGCAGAAAAAACAGAGTGCAGAACTGAGTCGGATAATGGGAGAATTGAGCGTCGATGGAGCCTCTGCGGGAAACTACGACGAAGACGATTTGTTAGATCTCATGGACAGCGCCAATTGATGCCAAAGATCTTGTACGAGGTTGTATCAACATAAAGTGGCACTGTGCAAGTTCAGTACCGAAGTCACTTGGCCAGACTGCACTGAGAAGGACAAAAGAATCAGCTAGTCAGATACTGTCTTGAATCAACTACCCGTGACTGTTGCCAAACACACTGAACATGCAGAGTGACAGAATATGTTGATACATCCTCGTAATTCCTGCGCCCAAACGTACAGGTGTTGTTTGTGTTCGTCAAACGGTCGCTACTGTTGCTGAACGACAAGGCGAGTCACTCGTCCGCGAATCTCAAACTTGTTCTGAACGAGCTTTGATCACCGCGTCTCAGTCATTCAAGTGCCTCGCGATGTCAGAATTGATGCAGCAAACCTTGTGGTGTGAAGTTGGCACAGCTGTGACACAGCTGGTTGTGACATTCCATTCTGCATTTTATTTCGTGTTGGTGTTGCACGTTGCAAAGGAAGGCAAAATCAAAGAGGAAGTACTCTTCATAGTTCCTGAAAAGCTGTTACTTGCCAAAACACACCGCACACCTCCCTCCCCGTGATCACATGAAAGAGAGTGTTTCAATTTCTGCATCTCACCTGCACCCATGTGCCACGTGTTCTTTGTGCACTTACAATCAAGCAGTGATTGACAAACACGAAATAACCGTCCACAAATGTCGTTTGTAAAATTTTGTAACGTAGCGTTGCTGTGATACCCTGGCGACCGCCCAGGAAAAGATCCAACAATCAGTCTCACTTTCACCACACCAAGAGTTGTTCACTGTTGGTTTGGACTCGAAGGAGAACTGGGTAAATGATAGTAAAACACCATTTGTGTCAAACAAGGTGGTTGTTGCGAGAGCTTCAGTGAAGTTGTGCACAGTGAACGCAGTGTTGTGAAACGTGTGCACTTTTGGACAAAAACTTGCTGGGACAATCGCACACAATGTTTGTTGAACATTCCATTTGTTGCAACAAATATTTTTCTTTTTATGGAACCAAGATTTGTTTCTCGGAAACATAAGATTCCATACTTTTCTGAATCGCACTGGCAAAGTCTTCGATTTTGACTGCATTGTGAAACGGAGGCTGGAGTTCACCCGCGCGTATCATGGCAGTCAGATATTCCGTCATGTGCTCGTTCGCTGGAGTCGTACGATTCTCCTTGGTCCACTGAGTGACCCAAAAGCCTCGGACTTTCGCATCGCTAAAGATCAACGGTCCAGCCGGAATCATGAGCGGCTGCTTGGACATTCCTCCGTACGTGACCAACGTTCCCCCTCTGTCCAAATATTTCAGCAAGTCAGCCGATGCTTTGCCGCCGACACAGTTCAGAGCCAACTTTGGTTTTGGAAGCGACTTCATCAAACTTTTGGCCTCATCCGTTTTCAACATTTCATCAGTGACAACTTGCGACGCGCCAATGTCTCTGAGCTTCTCAACCAGCTTACTCAGATCGGGACGATTTCGAACGATGTTGATCGTTTTCAGGCCCATTTTGGATGCAATTTGAATGACGGCTTGACCAACACCACTGTTTGCTCCATTCTGGATGACAGCATCTCCTTTCTCCAACTGTTCAAAATCCACCAGCATTCGATACGCCGTGCGGGGGTTGACTGTCAGTGTCGCAGCGCTCACCACAGGGATGTCGTTGGGAACACGAACCAAGTCGGACTCGTCAGCCACCTTGAGAGTTGTCCAGGTGCCTGATCCAGACTGCGCGGGCAGCACCCAGTCCCCGATCCGCAGCGTCTTCACAGAGTCAGACACCTCCACGACTTCTCCCACGGACTCGTTGCCTCCAACAGCGGGAAAAGTCGCCGGTTTGATGGGATACACACCCTGAATCATGTTGATGTCTGCTGGGTTGACAGGCGCAGCCAGCATCTTCACCATCACTTGTCCTTCACAAAGTTTCGGCACGTCGAGCTTCGAGATCTTCAACACTTTCGCTGGATGTCCAAAGTTTTCGTACGTGACAGCAAAACTGTGCGCTGCTCTCTTCACTGACGTATTCCGAGCATCAAAGCATTGTTTTATGCCCTGCAGGAGGTTGGCGTATCTTACACTCAACATTTTCTTGACAGAACAGCTGACCAATGCCACCAGCTGTAATGAGTTACTCAAATCTGATGACTGCACAGCTGCACAACTACTCGATTATCGCTCAGTGAAAATGGAAAAACACACCCATTCCAGTGAGTCTTTCGCCGGGCGGGAGGCAAGGTTTCTTGCAATTCTCAGAAAGTAAGTGTCAGATCAACACGGCAACATTTTGTGGTGTGTATTCATATTCCGCTACGTTGATTAACTCAATTTCGTGGAAAATATACTTCTGGCCGTGGTAATTTTAGCTTGTCAAATGCCCTTCACAAAATCAAGTCATGTGAACGGGTTACCCAGACGCATGCGTGTGACGGGCGATGCTTAGCAACCGACCAAGCTGATCCAGGATGACAGCCTGAGAAGTCGCACAATGCATTTTGTCTATTTATTTGGATGTAAGACGACAAAATAACTTTGAAAATGCCTCCAAAGCGAGCAAAAAGTGGTACTCATTCTGCTGCAGGCCACAGATGGGAGCACGCGTTACTGTCTGCACCATTTGCAGAAGAGGTCAGGCTGCAATTTTCTCGACAGGATGGCCATTGGAGATTCAAACTCTCAGATCTGCCCTGTGTTCCTCAGTGAAATGCATTTTGCAATAGATCTAGATCTATTGTGTGACTGAAATTGAACGTGAACATTCGGTTTGCTTGGGGAAAGGCACAAAATCATGACTGCAACCTCAGAAACCCAACAAATGATGAATCATGACTGCAACTTCAGAAACTCAAGAAATGATGCCAGAGTGGGGAGGACAAAAACACATTGATCCTTTTCATTGCACGCGGAGATAAAGGCTAGTTTGGCTCAGATCAGAATGTTGACTTTTTTCCCCACAGGACAAGTGGACTGCATCGGTGCACCTCGTTGTCGGCAACCGCGTTGAGGATTACACCCACATAAACCATCTTGTTTCTGCTATCAACAGCGGTTCAAGAAGAAAGTTTTCTGTTGTGACGAAAGAGCAGCTGTTCGAGCAGGTGAGCGTCTTCTGATGGAAGAGCTTCCGTGTGTTTGACACAAAAATCAGAGGAGCTCCGGCTATTTGGTCAAATCAACACGTTTGTTTCAGGTGGATGATCTTGGAAATGCCAAAAATAAGAAGGGAAAGGAAGCTCCTGTGTTTTACGAGGTTTGCGAAGCTTGCAAGCCATTCATCGACAGTGGAGATGAAATACCAGTTGCTCTGCTTGCAAAGTTACTCAAATTTAAGCTTCTTGAGCTCAAATCGGCCGACATCAGCCAAAGAGAAGGCGAAGCCCAGGTATGAAGTTTTGTTCTTCGCTTTGGTGGCTGTTGAATTTCATGGGAACCAAGCAGTTCTTTGCATGTTTCACACAGGTGTTCCTTTTTTGCAGGAAGGGGCAGAAAAATCAACGGAGAAGGGGAAGAAAGGCGACAAGGGGAAAGACAGAGCGAAATCACCCCCCAAGGGAAAAGCTGGAAAGAAATCCCCTGATCCTTCTTCACCCAAAACTCAAAGCAAGTTGCGAAAGCGAGGCGAGGAAGATGCCGATGAGAAACACATTGGTAAATTCTTTGAATTTGTGCTGTCCTTCAGCAACAACCCCAGTCTTGAATCTACGGAGGATTGACAGTGTGATCGTGTGAAACAACATTTTTCAAGGCGTCGTCTTGTTCCACAGATGACGAACCGGACGACGGACCACACCACTACGTGTTTATTGTCGGGTTCCAGCATCCCCATTTGCTGACGTTGTTGTGTGATGCCGACATCCACGTCGACAGCATCATCAAAGTGGATTCAGAAGACTATGGCAGATTCAGTGTTGCGGAACCTGATGCTGAACCCGAGAGTCCTCCGGCTGCCGAAAACAAGGATGAAAAAACTCTGGGTAAATTTCTGGATTTTGTTTTGCCAGCCAAAAACTGAGTTCAATGAACTGCAATGCAGTTTGTGGTGATTTTATCGAAACCCACGTCAGCTGTCTGTTGAGTTATTCGTTCGTCCTGAGCATTTGTTTGGTGTATTTTTCAAATGTCTCCAATAGCCGTTGAAAGGAAGAAGGGTAAAAAGTTTCGGAAACGAAGCGTCGGGAGTCCTGATGTGAGAAAAGGTACCGACTGTGTCCCTGCGCTTGTGTCCCGTTCGTATGCCGCCAGTCCTCTGACACCTCCGCTGTCTCTGTACCTTCGTCGTGTACATCTTGAAATCCCCAAGGAGATGATTTCGGAGAGCATGATATTTTCGTTTGTTGGAAACGCGGTTTTCTCAAACTCGGTCTTCTGAGGCAATTTGTCCACAATACTCTTTCCAAGACGTTGCTGTGTTCTGTGTGGCTACCGACCCTGAGAATACCCATACATTCCCTGCTGTCTGTTTCAGAAACCATTTCTTCTTGTGCAGATAGACCTCTTTGTGCCCTTTTCTTTCTGCATTCAAAAAGCAGGTCGAATTTATTATTTTGCATTCTTGTCCTCGTTGAAAGAGTATTGCTTCAAGTTTTATGAACTTGCAGCTGCAGAGGAAGACGCAAAAACAAAGAGAGACAAACTCCGGGTGGAACTGGAGGTGTTTTGGAAAGATGTTCTTCTGTTGATGAGACAAGCGCCGGACGAGTCGAAGTTGCACGACGTGGCTCGACTCCAGTACACCGTCAAGGAATCCATCATCCCTCAAGACACAGAAGATGTCTCGCAAGAGGTGACAATCCATTCAGCCTTCATCGAGCCTGGGACAGTATTTAGAAAGTTGCACGAACAGATTGACTTCAATCCTGCTTCACGTTTGCGCTTCAGGAAAAATTCTGTGCCGCAATTTACGAAGACGTCGCCTGCATGGTGTACAACATGCTGGATGCCAAACGTCAGTGGCGATCTTATCTGGACAGTGTGAAGCTGATTCACGTTCGAGGACAGGCTGAACAAGCCGGTAAGTTCTTCCGAAGGCAAAAACACACCCACTCAGTGAAATGCAGGTTGTCTGTCCAAACGTCAACCCGTCTTGTAGACGTGTATTCTGAGGCGTGTCCATTTCATTGCAGGCGTGTTGCAGACGGAGGGATCTGTGTCGCCCGGCGGGGGTCCCGCAGACGACGTCGAGGGCGCAGACCTGACGGGCGTCTCTCCTGATGTCGACATGCGATGCTACAACGAACTCATGAACTCCGTACCCCAGGAATGCTCCAGCGTTCCGCTCATCATGCACTGCATGTTAGAACAGGTCAGTGGCCCGTTGTTTGGTTATTCTGTTCTGTGTGGCACGTACAAGCTGAAATATTGTGCCACAGCGGTTTGCCCTTGATTTTTGTGCGGAAAACTTGGAGCGATCCGATCAAGGTTGGCTGAGGCAAACACATTGTTGTATCTCACCTGGCATGCACGCTTTCACAAGTTCCAAGCAGAGGGACTCCGCTTACAAATCGAGTTTTGTGTTGCAGGTCGTTGCGACCGAGGAGGACACGGAACCTGTGAGTGACGCGTCGGTGCTGAGGACCGACGCTTCGGACGACGATCTGGCGAGTCACATCAGCGCTATGGCGCACAAACTGGGGCTGTCCGAGGAAGAACTGCAGGTGATTAGTTCGTTGTGTGTGTGTGTGTGTGTGTGTGTGTGTGTGTGTGTGTGTGTGTGTGTGTGTGTGTGTGTGTGAGCGAAATGAGCACCGAAATCACTCTTCACAGTTTCTTTTCTTGCACACGCAAACTTCACGTGTCCACTGTGCGCACGCAAAAACCTACGCCTGAATATGTTGCCTCTTCCTATTGAAACAGGAGCTGGGATCTCCTTCCTCTTCTGTGACTAACATATCCCGACAACACCGTCAATCCACGGTTTGCTTCTTCACTCCTCTGTCGCAACTAACAATTCTCGATCTCCATTCAGTCAAATTACATTTGAATGCAGAATTGGCATGTTGAAAAGTTTTTGGTGCCAAAAACGTTGCAGGAACTTCTCGGAAGCCTTCCAACCAGATCTTCAAAAGGCTACAGGCAGCCCAAGCTCATTTCATATCGAGATGAGATGGCGAGAAGAATGCATCTTCTGGAAAGTGCGGGCGACATGGACCCATGGAAAGCTGAAATCACCATGTTGGGAGAATCGCCGCTTGCGGAGAAACTCAAAGTTCCTCACATCTCCGCAAAAACTGCGCAGGAGCGCGCTGCGCAACTGCAGGAACTGATGAACTTTTGCGCCACTGGGGGAACCACCCACGCAGGTCAGTTTTCGTTGCATCATTTTTCAAACTGAACTGCCCATGCAAGGGGACTTCGAGAATTATCATTTTGCGACGCTGAAGCCTTCAGTCGCACATTTTCTCCGGATTACCCAATCCACCTCACGTGACCCTGTTTTCTTCTGTCTCTGCAGAAATCGACCACGCGCTGAAGCAGTTGCTGCTGGAGAGCATGGAGCTGACGGAAGTGAACGCGACGGGCGAGGTCGTCCCCGCGACGCTACCTCCGGCGCTCATCCCCTGGGACAGTCCCTACTTCTACTTCAAAGGTATCACCGTCGCGGATGAGACTGAACTCGAGGAGGACCGACCGCCCAGCGTCGTGAGAGTCGTGGATACGGAGGCGGAGGACAAGGACAACGGTAAAAAATTTTTTGTTGAAACACGAAGGAAGGACAAGCGAGTTTCAGGTTACAGCATGTCTTGACTCAAGTGGAATGCAAGTTTAGGTGTCAAGCAGACTTTAATTTGAATTGAACCCCGCAACATGTTTGAATGATGACGGAAAATGTCTGAATACACACGCAAACACAGTGGTCTTGACCTCGGCCCGGTCAGGATCCTCCGTGTCGACGCCTGGACGCGGCGGAAGCGGCGTCGAGAAAACGTCCTCGCGCACAGGCTCACGCGCATCCAGGAAACGAGCTAAAGTCCGGTCCCGGCAAAAATCCCGCAAAGAAGGCAGTAAGAAACCTGTTTGTGAGGTAGTGGCTGGGAGTAGCTGCTTTTCCCGCTTCACTGCATACGCACGTCCTCCCCCCACTGCATGTGATTTCAGCAAGATTGTCAGGTGTGATGCGCATCATTGAGATTCATGAAATGGATTTGATTCGAAGTTTTACAAAGAGACCTTCCAATATTTTTGACAGCTTGCCTGAACCCATTTCTACCACATCGAGCTTCAGAGCTTTGCCTGGGATTGGGAACACAACGCTCGAAATAACACACTCGTTCGTGCAATTGTCCTGGTTTGTTCCAGTGCTTCGCCAGACCAATTTCGTTTCAGCTTCCTTGTCGTTTGTGTCAGTTGTGTATGTTTTTAGTTTTTCTGTACTTTTGAGTTGATTGCTTGTGACACGCACTTTGCACGTGGCAGGAAGCCGCCCGAGCACAGCACAGTCCCACACCCCGGGTGACTCGGGTCGGGCGTCCCCCGCCCAGGACCCGGTCAGCCCCGCGCCGCCTCAAACCGGCATCCTCAAGTCCCCCAGCACCGCCGGCTGCCACCAGGGTTCTCTCAGCCGGAACAGTTCAGGTTTGTTGTACAATGTGTGTTTCCACCAATCTGTTCCGAAAGCTGTGTCGTTTTGTGCGTCAGAGCGAACTTCAGAAAAGTGCCTGCATTTCACTGCTGCACGTGGATTTCTTGTCCTGTTCTGTGTTTTGTTCTAAAAAAGTTCCACTTTGACTGCTTGGTTTTCGACCAAAACTTCATATTGAGCTTCGGCACTGCTCTTGCAAGCACTCACTCATCTGTTGATTTTCCACAGTGCACTTTGAGATGGACTCGGAGGGTCGTCCGCTCCCGCAGCCGGGAGATGAGGACGACGACGACAAGGTGGCGCCACCAGCGGCAGGGAGCTCCCCACCGCCCGCCCGGTCCGTGGACGAGAACATGCGAGATCTCGTCAAGATGAAGAAACGCGACCTCGACCAGTGGTGCTTCTCGGAGCACCTTGAGCCTGCCGTCTTCCTGCAGGTACGGACAGTTACCTTTGCAAACTGTCTCAAACAAGTGTTCGGTGTTGCTGTCAGACGTGAGTGATTGAATTTTGATGACTTTCGCACCAAAACAACAAGAGACGAAATTCTGCTTTTCCTCTGTGCAGGTGCTTCACGAAGCTCTGTACTCGCACCCGTACCTCGACGTTTACCGGCTCAGGCGGGACCGCTCCATGTTCCTCGCCCTGAGCAGCCCGCACAACGCGGCGCGGCGGCGAACCGAGGCCTGGACGCGCTGGCTCCACTCCAACTGCGGTTTCCGCAACTACCTGGAGCACGTGGCGCGTCACGTGGAGGACTGGGCGCGCGACGAGGACGCCGCCTACCGGGCGGCGTTGTTGGCCCGCGAGGTGGAGACGCTGCGCCACGAGGCGGACGAGGCGGGATCCGCACCTGGCAGCCCCCAGGGTGAGAACACAGCCTTATTTTCTACAATAATCCTGAGAAATTTTGTTCGTTGTATTTTTGGGCCGTTGTTCTATGTCAGTGCTAGCGACAGTGATCTTCCCGTGACTGCCTGTGCTTCTCGCGGTGTTCATACTAAAAAAGAAACAAGGTGTCAAAAATGTAGCAAACATGAAATCAACATCGTCTCTCTTTGTAGGGCGCAGTAGTTCGGGCGGCAGCAGCAGAGACCATTCCCCAGGCCGCAACCCGTTCGTACGCGCCGGCACGCTGAAAGCGATGAAGGAAGAGCTGGAGCGACACAAAGCAGAAGACGAAGAGAAAGAAAAGGAGAAGAAACCGAAATCTCCAGAGAAATCGCGCAGTGCAAGAGACGTGAAGAAACGCAAAAGTTCTCGAGCGATGTCCGTCGACGAAAAAGCGGTGGAGGAGGCACCCGTCGAGCCGATAGAGACGGAGAAAGTGTTTCCAGTGAGTTTATGCACATCAGTATTTTTGCGTTCAATTTTACTTGTCACTGGCATGAGTTCCTGAAAATCGCAATCCTGAAAGTTGCGCAGAGGTTTCAGCGACATTGGTTCTGGTTTTGCAGTTCACGGGATATGACGTGGGGAACATGATGGCGCATGTGTCCGGCACGACGACGTCGCTTTTCCCCGCGGACGGGGCTGAGATTCGCGCTGAAAAAACGCAGTTCGTCCAAGGTCAGTTTCTCTTTGCTTGACTTCCATCTGTTGCTCACGAAAATTGTTTAATGCGGTATTTTATACCTGAATTGAAATCAAACTTCAGGAGAAGCGGTTGTGAAGGTGACTGTGCTGAAAGACGGGCATCAGTTCGTCGTGCATGTTGTCGACCCCAAACACGACCCGTTCGCTGAACTGGCGGCAGCGCAGGAGAGCACAGAAGCGGCTGAGCCTGTGGTTGAGCAGAATGTCGTCAAAGACGAGTGCAAAGACACAGAAGGTACAGACTCGCACAAGAAAAACGTACACGTTTGTGCCCCAAATTGAGCATCAGAAGAAGTGGTTGCGTTTTGTTACGAGTAGATCTGAGCTCTATTCGAAAACCTCAAAGACCAACTCATTCACAGTTCAGAGAAACGTTCAAAGAAACCTTCTTTTATCAGTGTAATTTTGCAATCTCAGGTGAAATCAATGTGGAAAGTGCACCGGAGGTTCCCCACTCCGACCCGCAGGAGGACAAACCGACCAAGCCGTGTGTGGGTCACTTCGGCTCCTTCGTCGGTCAGTTCTGCGACGGTCTGAGCGTCTCGCTGAGCACGTACGGAGCGAGCGGGGTCCCCGTCAACGGTGAGTGGCGAGAATCAAAGAAGGATCTGTCTGTTTGTCCCCTTTTGTTGAAGTTCGGTTTCTGTTTTGCCCTCGGTCACATCGATATCGGTGTCACAGACGTCTTCATTTTCTCCGTCAGGCGAACCCTACGTCCCTGAGGCGTACACAGCGCCAGTGGTTCGCACTCCGAGCCCCGTTGCTGTCGCAAAGAGCAAAAGCAAAGAGAAAGAGAAAGACAAGGAGAAGTCAAAAGCTGCATTGGTAGCGACGCCTGATCCAGCTGAGGAGGAGGTGAGTTGCGCAGGCAGAGAAGCAACCCAAGATCTGAGGACCTCCATTCTTCAGAAAATAGCAATTGTCTGTAAAAGATAAAGAACCTTTTGTTGGTTGTGGTCCATTTGGGTGCTGTTGTGCTTCTTGGAAGAGTTTGGTACCGATTGCCATTTTTTCGGTTTAGCTGGATGAGGTGTTGAAGGAGGAAGAGGCGGTGGAAGCTCCTCCCGTGGAGCAGCCTTTCCAGCAGCTCCATCTCACCTGCCCTGATGGTCTCAAAGTCTCGTACGCGCTGGAGAGCTCACTCGGTAAGTGGAGTGTCTACGACTTGAAATGTTGGTTTCGTTTGTCTGAATCTGTCAAGATGTTTGTCGTTTTTCAAACCATGAATCTGCACAGTGCCCTTGTTTCACACGAAAAAGTTCGTCCTTCCATGTGAACGTTTCAACACGCGACGATGGTTTCAGACATCATCCCTGAAGATCCTGAGCAGAGAAAGCTGGTGGTGAAGCAGAGTTACCCGTTCAGAACGGGCGGGAGGCAGACGACGGACAACGCGCGCAGACAGGCGCATCAAGAGACGTCGCGCACTGTGCGCAGTGACGGGACCGTCGTCAAGTTCATGGAGGATCGCTCCGTCGTGGTTCGTACATCATCCATCCAACTCCGCCTGAGTTATCTTTGGGTCCTTCAAGGTGAGATGGCACATAAACATCAAACCGCAAAGAGATCGTTCTGTCCAAAGCTAGCAGCACCCCAGTTTTCTGCGAAAAACGACGTTGTTTGTTTTTGATGACAATTGCGCGTGTTATATTTTCAGGTCCTGTACGCGGATGGCAAAGTGAGCGTGTTGAACGATATTTCGGCTCACGACGCGGGGGCGGCGCGCAGAGACTCACCGCAGAGAGACGGGGCCAAGTCCGCGCAGATCGAAGCTACCGCCCCGACACCCACTGCGAAGGAGAGCAAAGAGGGGAAAGAATCAAGTACGTTTTTCACTTGTCAAGTGCAAACTGAGAAAATAGGATCTTTTCTGATTGCATTGGACCTGTTTGCCTTTCTGAGTGCCTTGAGCATGCTGTTCTTTCCCATGTCAGGCAGAAAATGCTGCTCTGCTGCTTTCTGTGTAATGCATGGTTCTTTTGCACATGCTGAACAGGGCAGCAAAAGACCGTTGCCAATGCAGGCGAAGGTAATGAGTTGTTTGGTCGGTATCGTCAACGTGTTTGTCTCTTTTCAAATGTTCGAGTACAGAAAGAAAATTGCACAGGCACAAACTCAGCACTCGACCAGGTTTGATTGTCAGTCACATACCATTGTGTTTTGGTTCTGTGGGTTTGCTTGATCCGACCTAGTGGCAGGTCAACAGACTGACTTGTTCAGTATTGAGTCGGATCAAGTGTACCTGTTCATGTTCCTCTGCGGTTTTGTGTGGTTGCACTTCAAAAAAGTTTTGACCTGCAACTGCCTCTTGCAGCAGTATCAGCGTCTGTGTTGTCGACACATTTCCGTAACGCAACCAAGAGTGTTTAGTTGCCAAGAGTTGTTGCTTGCGCAAGATCTCGAACGAAATTAATTTTCGTTCCCCTGGAATTACACATTTCTGACTGTGTCACCATTCAGAAAAGAAGAAAGACAAGACAAAGTCGGTGGCGGCTGTGAAGGTATCGATTGAGGAGAAGGTGGAAGTGGCGCCGCCCGTGGCGTCCGGAGAGTGGCTGACGACGCTGCCGTCTGGCGAGCGGTGTCTTTGGCGCGTCGACGGGACGCGGCTTCCAGCCCCTCGCGACCTCGTCGTTTGCACCGCGTCGGACCCCCTCTCCAAACAGGTGCAGTGATTTGTGTGCATTGCTTCTGTTTTTCATGGGCGAACGCGTCGGACACCTGTGACTTTCGCTTGCTTTGCCCAAACGATGTTGAGAGCGCGCCCTATTTGTCATCCATTCAATCATGGGTGGTGTTAAAAGTGGGGCGCAAGTGTCACAACTCGAACTGTATGAGTGTCTTTGGCGCTGCAGGTGATGTACACACGTGAGGACCAGGTGGTGACGGTACGCCACCCTGACGGCGCCGTCATCGTCGAGCACGCCGACGGCACGCGCATCACCAGCTACTCGAGGCACGTCAACATGGGCCTCGCGCACTCAAGAGAAACAGGTCAGGAACCTCAGGCCCTTGGCAGGTTTCTGTGGGATTTGTTTCGCACTGAATGCACAATCTGTTGCCCTTCTGCGCAAGTCAATGGGTGAAGTCGGGTTCGAGACGACGTGTCTGTTATTTGCTGCGCTCTTTTCGCGCAGACGACTGAGAGAAATGCTGGGAATTGTTTGCAGGAGAAGAAACGCAGCAGGACACCAAGTTGGTCAACTTCGTGGTCGTGGAATGCCCTGGATACGCCACGCTCAAGTTCGACTCGGATACGACGGAGTGCAGCACCGAGTTCGGGACAGGCACCACCATTCACGCCTTCCCCGTCGGAAACTACGACGTTTATCACTGCGACGGAGGTTACCTGCAGGTGGGTTTGCTTCACGCAATTTATCATTCCGTCTGGGTCCTTCCTGCCTCGATTGGTTGCCAAGCGACAAGCTCGGTAGCAAATGTTTCTCTGAGGTTTGTTGTGAGGCACGAATTACGTCAGCAAGAACCGACTCTTGTTTTTGTGTCATTCAACTGTGCTCAAGCACGACAGACAAAATTGACAATTTTTTCAAGAAAGTAACAATTGTAGACCAAAAGAAGATCACAGTGAAGTGATCAGACAAGTTCATGCATTTCAGATTGACGCGGAAGGAAGGACGGTGTACTTCCCGCGACCCTCCTACCACCTGCTGGAGAACGATCCGAACCATCACCTCATGTACAGCATGTGTCACTTCTCCGACGTGGTTCTTGACGTCACAGACCACGATGGAAACCGCTTCTCGGTCTCCAACACTGGCACGTGCTTGGTCCAGAGACGTGATGAGGGTGGAGATGCTTTACTACAGGGACAATCAGAGGAGGTTCTAGTGAATGCTGAGCAGAATAGAGATGAAACTGAGATGTTGGAGGAAGGACAAGAGAAGGGAGAAATGGACAGGAGTGAAAATGAGAAAAATAGTCAGGGCGATGTCGAGGAAGATCAGCCCAGAGACCCTGTGGAGTACAAAGCGCACGCGCCTCGGTTCTTCGTGGTGCACGCTGACGGAAGCGCGACAGAATTGCTGCGATACCAGGATGTCGCGGAATACCTGACGCAGGCAGAGGAGGATCTGTCCACAGCGATACTGGTGGATCCCCTGGCGGACTACCCTGGCGTCACCGGCCTCACTGTGCTGAAGCCGTATCTGAAGAACCACTCTGACAGGTGGCTCATGAACTATGCCCAGACCAGCATCATTCCCGAGGGTCTGACCTCGAGAGATCTGAAGACGCTACCTGCGCGAGAGATGAAGAAGGAAGGACCCACATTCGGAACAAATGTGGGGCAGGGCCTGAGAGTGGGCAGCGCGACGAACCGAGGTGCGCCTGTCGCTCTGACGTGTCCCGACAAACTGGAATTGCGGCAGCTTATCCAACACCAACCAGTCACTCAGGAGCTCAAGGACAAGTAAGTTCTCACAAAGTTTCAATGCGAGATACATTTTGTCAAAAACGACACGAATTCTAAACTGAATCATTTGGGCGAAAAACACCTCTATTGACGGCTGGATTCGCACGCATACCCAATGTGCGCGCACGCTTGGATTTTGAATAGTGTGGCCGAACGTCTTGTGACACGTCTGAGTGAAAGATGGTCAAGTTGTTGGCGTTGCTACAGATTGGAGGCGCGCATGCGCAACTACGCCGAGTTCCTGGCTGCGCGCGCGGAGGACACGGCGGCGCTGCTGGTGCGCGACCCGCGCAGTGACGAGGAGAGGACGCACGCCGCCGACCTGCAGGCCAAGGCGAGGACCGCGCAGGCGCCGCCCGTCGGCTTCATCGAGGACAACCGACCCGCCAGTAGACTGCAGGGTATGTGTGTGTCAGTTTCAGTGCATTGAACTTTCACGGATTCAGAATCGCAATCAAGTTGTGGTGTTCCATTCGGCGAATTGTGAAAACGCGGCAAAGGCGTCAAGCCGTGCTTCTGTCGTGTTACAGGGGACGTGAAAACGCTGTACGAAGAGGCGACTCTTCCTGTGAAGACGGAGGGGCCGACGACGCCGAAGTCGAAGCGGAGCGCGGCGGCGGTGGAGCGGGACCGGCGCGAGGTGGAGGAGGAGCTGGAGAACCGCGCCGCGCTGCGTGACCACGCCGTCCCGGGATACTTCGACAGCGAGCTCGGGCAAGCCTACCTCGTCTCCCAGGTAACGACGTGACAGATCTGTTGTCGCACGTGTGTGGAGGTTCAGGGTGGGTTAATTGGTACAGGATGTGTGACTTGTTGCTGTCGTCTATGTCAGTCGTTGACGCCGTGTCGGTGGCGACAAGTAGTCGGGGGAGGGGGGTACAGCCGACGCTTGACGCCCCCATCTGGTCGTAGAGGACCCAAATTCGCTCGAAGCTACAAATGAGAAGAAACTTTTGATGTTTAGCACTGTCTTCTCTTTTGCTTAGTGCATGGCATGTGAATACTCGTATGCACGTTTTCTCATTTTGGTAGCAACGGACACAGATTGCAACCTTGTTTTCCTGCTTTGTGTGTGACCTGAATTGTTCCGTTCTTTTCCAGACGGTTTTGCACAATGCGGTGTGCGTAATGTGGGCGGTAGGTCAAACATACTCTGGGTTTGGTGGACGTGTTCTTTTGTCGTTTGCATGACATGTGCTGTTGACAGTTGTTCTCTGCATGTCAGTTGATTGACAATTGATTCTCCTCCTCTGTCCCACAAAAAAGTGGTGGTAAAGGCACCTAAATGACCTCAGGAGTTCAGGAGTGGTGTTTTCGGGGCGAATACATTCACTTGCTTGCCATGCCCACAAGCAGTTGCGCGTCTTCATTCTGCCCTCTGTTCTTGTTGAAGCGGGCGGACCTTCTGGTGGCTATTACCTTGTGCCCTTTCTTTGCCTGCTTCAAAAGCTCTGCTGGATCAAGGTTCTTTGTGTTGTGGTTGAACCAGTAAACCCACCACCCCCCCCCGGTCCATGGTTATCTTGCTGCACGCAGCAGTGAGAATTGCAGTGAGAACGATCATCTCAGATGCAGACTTTACGTGCGCAGGAGGCGGTGGCGGACGCCGAGCGCGAGACGACCCGGGACTCCCTGGACGCCCACGACGCCCCAGCTTCCCCCGCGCCCGAGGCTGCAGACAGCGCGACGCTGTTGTACGCGGCGGAGCAGAGCGTCTCCGAACCGCTGCTGACGCTGCAGGTGCCCGAGGACAGCGACCGCCCGATCAGCGACACGCCGCCGCCGACCGGTGGCGCCCTCACCGGGAGCGGCGCGCGGCTGCAGCCGCTCGGCTACTCGTCCCCGCCTCCGCAGCGAGGTGAGCCAGCGAGGGCGTCGCCGTTGAGCTTGAAAAGGTTCAGGCGCGGGTTGGCGAGGCAGCAGTCCCCAAGCAATTTTTGTCCGCCATTTTGGATTTGGAGTTTCCATCAGGCTGGGTCACCCAGGATGGAGCCGTCCCTGCAGAGCATTGATCGTTTCTTTCATGTGATACTGTCGTGAGCTTCTTCATACTCGCAAAACTGAGAAGCGTTCCTTCCAGGCGATGTATTTGTGTACTTTTACAAGATTCTTGCATCATCACATTCAATTTCCAGACTCGGGTGGCAGTGATGATGGCAACTCGCCACATAGACCGTGGAACCCGACTCCCGCCCACGCCGTGGGGTACGAGTCTCCAGTCGCCGCGGGCTCGGTGGACCCCAGCCCCGCCGCCTCCTACACACAACCCACTGATAGAGCAGGTACGTTGGCAGTCAGACCCGCACCAAATACCATCACGAAGGACCTTGCCTGCAACAAGTTGGTGATGGTCCTTTCTTGTGCAACATCAATCTTGCTGTGTGTCGTGTGAACTTTCCACAAAGGTTGTACAGTACCCGTCAAGTTCCTGTGTATTTTTCGTCGCACGCAGAATGAAATTGTCTTTCTTGAGTGCGCGTGGACTCTCCTCTCTCGTCATCTATTTTCTTTTGACTCAGCAGTTGCACTGCATGCGCACTTTTCAGGCCAACCAACTTCAATAGAGATGAACCGCGCAAAACTTCAACCAGCCGTCACTTCGAATTTTGCTTCTCGTGCTCAGCAAGAGGAACTTCAACACAGTGAGCATTCTCGCGTTGTTGTGCACTGTGTGACCTTCACCTTGTTCCACTCAGCTTGTCTGGAAACATCTTCTGGTCTTTTCTGGCTCGTCTCTCTTCTTTCGTGACACTCCCTGTCTCATTGTCTGGTCTCAATATCTCGTGTCCTGAGAGTTTTTGCCTTGGACGTTTTCAGCGCTTTGTGTTGTGTCTGCGGTTGTTGGTCTGAAACACTGCAAGCTCAGATTTCACAAACGCCGTGATTGTTCTTGTTGCGCCAATTCCTTTGTGAAAGTTCACCAGCGCAATGCGCAGAAGGTTCTGCCATGCGTGTCCGCAAGTCGCACATCATTTTCGAACAGATGTCTGTTACGTGGCAACCAGTTTCGTCAAAATCTTGATTCCCGAGCCGTCACACCTCCTTGATGCACGCTGCTGTGTCTTTTGTTGTGAAGTCTTGTTGCTCACTCTTGTTGTAAAGTTCTTCACGTCCTTGCAGCTGACGACCAAATTGCACCTTGTCATTCTGGTGCGAGTGCCCATGCATGTAAACGTTACCGCTTGCAGGTTCTGAGGCAGAGGAGGCGTTGGATGGAAGGGCGCGAGTACTGGAGACGAACGTGGTGGGCGAAAGACGCGGGTACCCGGTGCGCCTCCCGCAGTATCTCTACAGCAGCAAGCCCGGCGCGTTCCCCAACACCAAGGTCAGAGAACCTCAAGTTGTGCTGCGAAACTAAGAATTCTAACCAGTCATCACTGAGGTCTTCGTTCTCCTTGCCTTGATTTTCGTGATGTGTTTTTTGCTTTGCAGTTCGAGTACACCGAGGAACCAGTCAGACGGAAGGTTTTCACTTCCTCCGTGGCGTCCGCGCAGCTGAAAACGTCGAGAAACCTGCGCAGCCTGAGAGGCTTCGAGCTGCTCCCGGACAGAGTCAACTTCGGGATCCTGCAGGAGGGCAGCACCTACGGCTACACCGTGCATCTCAAGAACATGGGAATCGACACCTGCAGATTCAAAATCACTCAACCTCCACCTTCGACTGGCATCAAAGTTTTCTACAAATTTGGACCGGTGAGAAGCTTATTTGGTGCACCCAGCTCATTTGAGACGAAATCCGAAATCGTTGCTCGATTCACCTGGCCTCTCAGTTGCGCGGAAACAACAAGCACGCAAGCTCTTTTCTCCGATAGGTGGCGGCGGGGATGAAGGTGGAGCTGCAGATCGAGATCTACGCCATCGCGGTCGGGGTGACGGGCGAGAGCGGCGTCGGCGTCGTGTCGCACAACCTCGAGATCGTCACCGAGACCGACCACCTCTTCCTCCCCATCACTGCAAATATCCTTTCCGCAACAAACGGACATTCTGGCGACCGCGATGCGTGAATTTCGTTGGGAATATGGGAAACTTGGCAAAAGCGCCGAGTGGTGGTGCATGGAGACAAATCCAAAAGCAAAAACTGGCCGCGAACGCGACTTCTAATTCCGGTGGATAACGCAGCTTGTGGGTTGGTTTTCCTTGACGGTTCGCACCAGTGTTGACGGCGCAAGATTACGCTCGGTATCAGGTCTCGGAACGTCCGGTGGGCAAGTCACCCGGAGTTTACTTCCTCTCCAACAAGCCGCCGTCCGGCCAGGGCAGCATCAGACCCCAGCGAATCTACGCGACTGGTGCGATATTTTTCACTTTCGTCTCAGCAGATTTGTCAAGAGTTCAGCGCCCGAACGCCACCATCAAATTGTGAAATCTGTGACCGCCCCTCATTCGCCTTGCAGATTGCTCATTCAAATAGAATCTATTTCTGCTTCTCTCGGTGGATTTCCACAGTTGTGCTTTCAGTGCTGACAGTGAACTTGATTTTTGTTTCAGGGTCGGAATCGTGAGTGCGCTTCTTCCACAAGTGATCGTCGTCTGTGATAAATTTTGGATGTTTTGAAAATTATCTGCTGCACATGCTGGTGTTTCACCGAGCATTTATTTGTCTATCCAAATGAAACACTAAGATCAATGACAACCATCTCTTTTTGTTTGTTTTTATTCGCTCTAAAGTCCCAACAAACATGCTACCAGATTAGTGACACTTTTTGCACTGAAAACTACTGAACAAGTGAACAAACACGTGCGTGTCAAAAAGAAATATGGCAATGTCAAAGATGACTTGAACCCACGCCACGGCAGATTCAGAAATATTGCAATGCGCAGTTCCTGTATTTTTGTGTCCAAATGGCCCACTTGTAGAAAGGTCAAAACAAAATAGAAAAAGAGGTCATGAAAAGTTGCGGCGAGCGTAGTGACGCCGAGAAAAAGCTGCATCGAGTGAGACACTGCATTTCACGATTTGCATTCGGCAAAGTTCCGCATAGCTTTGGGAGCAGCACAAATTGTCAAAACCTTGGCTTTGGGAGAAGCAAAATTGGCACATCATGCGTGCACCTTTGGCAAGGCAAAACAGCTGACAGTGATCTGAAAATGAGGATCGAATTACAGGTCAGACCCCGAACTCAAAAGCGTTGGGCTGTTGGGTGTCCTTCCCACATAATACTTTGCACTGCTATGCTGCCAAATATTGCAAATCTCACGCTAACAAACGTGAAGTGAGAGACAAAAGAAATAGTTGCGCGTAAGAACAAATTCATCGAGGCACCGAAAAGTAAGCACACTTCAAATTTAGCAGTTCATGATATTCGTGTTCGATTTCAAGGACGTTGCGAGTGGAAGGCAAAAGGTTCGGCTGGCATTTTTCAGATTCTCTCAAATTCAAAAAATGTAATTTTGGTCACAAGGCAGACCACAAAAGTTGCATTGTTACGTTGACACTTACTTGCTACCCACCCACTACTCCCACCCACAACTCTACGTGAGGCTAATATTCGCTATTGTTGACCTGCAATGGTTCGATTGACAGCAAAATATTGCTACACTTTTTTTTTCACACGCACTTTGCTGCAGGTTCCTTTCCCATAACCGGACGAGGCAGATTCCAAACACTTTCTCCTGAGAAAACCACTCCGACGAAGCTATTTCTCCTCACAGTACCACGGCTACCAAACTAAACACGCACACACTTGCGATAAATCAGTTCTACGCGATTGCTGCAATGCTGTCTTGTTCCCTTTGGATAATGGTCCTGTCGACATTGACTGAACTACAATACTGCGACACGACTGCAGTTGTGAACGTCAGTTCACAGATCGGTGACGTCTCCGCATTGGCGATTCGTCTGTCCAGATCCACCGGTTCCCACGCCGCCCAGTTGGCTGCTCGCTGCTTCCAACTGAACACACTGCAGCTGCTGATGCAGCGCAACTATCACTCCACACATATACCGCCACACATCAGTCTTCACACCACAATTCCAGTCCTCTCTCTGTCTCTCTTGCTGTTTGTAGTCAGTTCTCGCCCTTCACCTTCACGCCTCCTGACTGGCCCTGGTGATGACGACGCCTCCAGGTCCCGCCAGGGTCGTCTTCCCCATCAGGTCAAGGTCGATCTGCCGCGCCGCCTGCCGCCCCTCGTTGATGGCGTGCACCACCAGGGATTGGCCTCTTCGGCAATCTGCAAGCAACGACAAAAAGTATGACACCTTGCGGAGTTGTCTCACGCATACTTCAGGAAATCAGCAGTTGCCCCACATCACAGTCATGCACTTACAAACGCGCACGATTCAAGAAGACGGCTCTTCGAGTTGGATCTAATGACTTTTGTCTTGACAATTTTTGTCCAAAAACTTTCCCCTCAGTGCACAACCGCGTCAGTGAATCAACACAGTACCTCCCGCTGCATAAACCCTGGGGATGCTACTCCTGTAGTTGCCATTGGGCGTGTCGATGTTGGAGCGCGGGTCCTCGTTCAGCGACAGCTCCTTGATGACGTCCTTCTCCGGACCCAGGAAGCCCATCGCCAGCATCACCAGGTCAGCTTTGTACACCTTCTCCGAATCTGTACAAGGAAACAGCTCTTTGTTCTTGTGTCTCTTAGCTTATAGAGACGGTAGAATGACAGCTTTCGGGCGCACTGTGTTTGCAGACAATATCTCTTCGCAGTTCCACAAAAGATTTGCAAAAATTGGGTGTTAATATGGAGTTTGGGGCTGCCTTCTGTTCAAGAAAAGGTGTGGAACACAGAAGTGTCACGCACCTGGAACTTCAGACATCTTCCAGCGGCCGCTCTCGTCCTTCTGCCACTCCACCAGCACCGTCCTGATTCCGCAAACACGCCCATTCCCATCGTCCAGGAATTCCTGCAACCACAACACAAATCCTTCGCACATATCCGCAGTGCACAACTTTTACATTGGGTACTTGAACACAGTGTAGTTTTCCACGCATATCCCTTTCGTTTGCTCGAATCATCACGCGTTCCTTCCTGTCAAAGAGTGGATGGCCAGACATTGTTTGACGCGCATGCGCACGCACCTTGCTCATGATGTTGAAGACGCGCGGGTCCTTCCCGAAGCGCAGCTTCACCTCCTCGTGGCCGTAGTCGACGCGCAGGATCTTGGGCCACGTGGGCCACGGGTTCGAGTCGTCACGCGTCGGCGGCGGCGCCGGCAGAATCTCGAACGTCGTGATCGACTTGGCGCCCTGAAGACGAAATGACTCTCCCTCTTCAACGCCAGACGTGCCAATCATAGAGAGTGCGCCTCGCGCTGGCGTTGCCCAACGCTGCTTCACTCATTTGCACCACCCGCTGGTTGTTCCGAAACTCCTTTGCGCGGTGACTGGTATACGCACTTACCTGTCTCAGTGAGGTGGCGATGCAGTCAACGCCGGTGTCGCCGCCACCGATGATGATCACGTCCCGGTCCTTGGCGTACACCTTGAGGTGGTCGATGTCGTTCCCGGAGTGCTTCTTCTGCCACGTCTCCAGGAAACTCATGGCGTAGTGAATCCCTTCCAGCTGCCGACCTGAAGAAGTTTGACCAATGAAATGTGCTTCTGTTCAACAGACAACCGGTTCGCGTTCGGTCCGTTCCAGCGCACAAACCCTTGAAGTGAAGCCGCCCTCGTGTTGTACCTGGGATGGGCAGGTCACGTGGCCACGTGGCGCCCATACAGAGACAGACGGCGTCGAAGTCGTCGAGCAGCTGCTTCGCCGGAAGTTCCTTCCCGACGGCGACATTCGTTTTGAACACGACGCCCTCTGCCGCCATCAGATCCACTCGTCTCTGCACCACCTATCGGTGAAAACTGATCGTTGAGCACTCAAAATCAACCTATCGGTGAAAACAATGATCGTTGAGCACTCAAAATCAAACGAGCTATGGAAGGGCAACTTGTTTTGCAATGTCATCTAACTCACCTCCTTGCTGAGTTTCATGGTTGGGATACCGTATCGCAACAAGCCTCCGATGTTGTCGTTCCTCTCAAACACGGTCACCAAATGTCCTGCCTGAAATCAAATTGTAGCTTGAAGCCTGAACTTTTGCGCCAGCATTGAACAATTTCACGGCAAACGCTGAAAACCAGAGGATCCAACAGCGCCGTGTGAGATCCGAGGCAGGGCAACCACGGACCTCGTCCTCCCTGAACCCGTCAGAGCCACGCACCTTGTTGAGCTGGGCGGCGGCGCCGAGGCCGGACGGGCCGCTCCCGACGACGGCCACCTTCTTCCCCGTGCGGAACGTGGGCGGCTCCGGGACGATCCAGCCCTGGTCGAAGGCGTAGTCGATGATCGAGTTCTCAATGTTCTTGATCGTCACGGCCGGAGCGTTGATGCCCAGAACACAGGCTCCCTGTGTCACAAGAGAATTACATGCCAGTGCTTGAAACAAAACGTGATCCAAGCTTGCAAATGAGGACTTGGTACGAAGACTGGATTGACTCGACGCACCTCACAAGGAGCAGGACAGGCGCGACCCGTGAACTCCGGGAAATTGTTCGTCTGTAGCAAAGTCTGCAGCGCATCCTTCCATTTATTCTGAAAGAGATGAAATTTGTCGAATGAAAACAATCGCCATTAGTGCTGCAGAAATGTAGTCTAGCATTTCCAAGCAAATGAACTGCAGTCTTTCGCGTGTCACTTGCCTGGAAGACGAGGTCGTTCCACTGTGGAATGATGTTTCCGAGCGGGCAGCCATGGCTTGACTGACAGAATGGAACTCCACAGTCCATGCATCTGGAAAATAGCGTCCCAAATGAAGCACCCTTCTTCACCGAACATCATTTTCGGCAGGACCTTAGGAACCCTTTTTCAGCACGCTCACCTGGCCGCTTGCTTCTGCAGTCCTTCCATGACGCCCTTGTGGTTGTACACTTCGTTCCAGTCGTTGAGCCGCTCCTCCGCCTTGCGATACTGGTTCGTGGCCCTCGAGTACTTCACAAACCCTCTGAAAACAACAAAACATCGATGCATTGATGTTTCTAGCACAGACGAGACTGTCTGCTCCTCCCTTGGAGCTTATTTTGATCTCACGTGCACACGTGTCACAGAGTACTTCACAAACCCTCTGAAACCAATCAACAACATTGATGCCTTGACGTTTTGTGACACACACAGGTAACGGTTTGAAACTCTCCCTGCAACTCGTTTTGACCTGACATGTTGCACAGAACGCCATCTGTGATGCCAAATTCGACTACATCCAGCAAATCACCCTCATGTTTGTGAAACAACGATGTAAACCAGGGTCCGCACTGTTCAACACACCTGGTTTTGTCGAGGACTCTGTCCAGTTTTTTCTTCTCTGCGACTCCGTCGGGCACGATGTTCTCAATGTCCTGCACCTTGGGCTCGTCTCCCTTCCCGTTCACCTCCACCCCGTTCATCACTCCGTTGACGCCGTTTTCAGCCCCTTTGCCCTGGTGCCCGTGGCTCAACTGCTGCTCCAGCTTCAACTTTTTCTACAATCACACAAACACGTCATCAGACGACAATTCGTAACTCCTCCATGGTGGTTCAACAATGAGTTGCAAGGCAATCAAGACCTGCAGTTTGAGCGCGGATTTACACGGAAAATTTTCTTTGGACCTCAATGCCAGCTGAAAAACAAATCTGAAGCAAATGGACAATATTTCCCCGTGGTTGGGTGGAATTCTGCGTTTCCGCGTTCAATCTGAAACGGGCTTCACGCTGAAAGGTACAACATCCAACGACACAACATACACACAATGGACAAATTCACATCTCACACACAAAAGGCAACATCGGGTTTCACTGACTATGGGCAGCTGCGGAATGGAAAATTCACGAACAAACTTGACAAATACAACGCCTGGATCAAGTAATCTTACCGACGTTGCCTCTTCCGACTGCGACAAGCAGAAAACAACTTTGGGTGAAAACCGGCGTCAAATGACATTGTCCTTTAAACTTTTTACCGGCAGCAATCAGCAATAAATTGATCAGGTCTGGCTGGAACGGTTTTGAATGGTGTCGTACCGTTGGGCTGGAGGACGACATGACTTTCTCGTCGACGCACTCCTCGCGGAACGTGTTGCCGAGTTCCGAGGACGACATGACCTTCTCTATCCCCGCGTTCTCGCCCTCCGCCTTCAGCTCGTTCAGCGCTCTCCGGTACTCGTGCGGGAAAACCTGCACGAGCAGAACCGCACAAACATCAAGATGAAATCAGAGATATCTCACACAAATGGCACGAAGGTGTGTGTGTGTGTGTGTGTGTGTGTGTGTGTGTGTGTGTGTGTGTGTGTTCGTCTGTCCAGCTGTTCACACGGGTGATGGTTGTGTGCGAATGCGTGTGCCCGCACGCGCGCGCCTGTGGGCAATGTGTATTCTGTTAACTCCCACGTCTGCGCACATGATGTGTGCTCGGGTGCGTGTGTGCACTCCGTGCCGCGCACCTTCACGAAGTTCTTGGCCTCGGCGGGCCACGTCTCGAGGACGCGTCCCGCGACGGTCGATCCGGTCTTCAGCTGGAACTCGGTGAGAATGTCGCGCAGCCAGTTGAGGTCCTCCGCCTCCTCCACGGGCTCCAGGGCAACGCTCTCCCGGTTACACTTGTCCGCGAACACCTTCGACCTGCGAAGAAGCAAGAAACCAACACTCGCACAGTGATATCAGCCAACAAGGCTTCAACACCGCCTGTAAAAGCCTGCAATACATAGGCTGCGTGCACGCTTTCCTGCGTGTCTCCTGAGAAGTCAAGCAAACACAGCTGCAAATTTCTCAGTTCAACCGCGAAAATAGTTCCGGCCATTTTTGATTTCGTGTGTGGACTGTGATGTTCACTTGTTCTGGAGCGCATCTTTTCGACATCAAGTTCAGCTGGAGAGCGACTCACTTGTCGTAGACGAAGGCGAGTCCCCCTGACATGCCCGCCGCGAAGTTTCTGCCGGTCAGCCCCAGGATGACGGCCCTGCCTCCTGTCATGTACTCGCAGCCGTGGTCGCCGCAGCCCTGCGTGCAGATACAAACAGGCACCGTCAATGTGGCACAAAACAGTTCACGTGCTTGTCACTCTTTCCTTTTCTCCTCCGTGTACAATGGTCCTCTTTCGCTTTTGTTGTCCAACATAAATGTGACTTGTTGTCTGCGAGTCAGCGGGGTGCTCACCTTCCCTTCCAAACAAATCAGTAATATTTTGGAGAACTCCAACACAAATTCTTGCTCAGGCCCCCTCACACCAATTCCCGCGCCAAACTCCGAGATGACAACAGTCAGAAGCGTTACCTCGACGACGGCGGTGGCGCCGGAGTTGCGCACGCAGAAACGCTCTGCAGCTTGGCCCCGGAAGAACGCCTTGCCCGACGTCGCGCCGTACAGAACCACGTTGCCCACGATGATGTTCTTCTCCGACTCAAAGTCCTCGGGCAGCCGCTTGGATGGGTAGATGACCACCTGGCCTCCAGACAGACCCTGTCGAAAGGACAAGAGTGAGTGCCTGAGGTGTTGAACAAAGCACAATTTTCGGTCAGTAATAGTTGTTTCCCCCCCTCCCAGTGTGAGGCAGAAGGAACGCCTTTTCAAACGAACATGCCTTTCAATCCCCAACCAGGTCCAAATCACCAACAGTACCCGTTTACCTTTCCAACGTAGTCGTTGGCGTCTCCCTCGAGAGTGACAGAGAGCCCCTTGGCGAGAAAGGCGCAGTAGCTCTGTCCGCCCGACCCCTCCAGGAAGATGTTGAGGCTGTTGTCCGGCATCCCCTCCTCGACGAAGCGCCTGCAAGCAATTCGGATTGACAACTTCACAAGAGCATCCACACCGAATATTTGTCAACAAACTCAATGTAAAGCTGTACGCTGAAATTCGGGAGAGCCTTCTGATCGTTTGACTCAATCTGCACGAGGCCTGAAAAAATTTGAACGTATTTTGCCAAGCAGTCGGTGAACCTACTTTGACACGTGGTAACTGAGAAGAGCACCGAACGTCCTGTCTTCGTTCGTGATCTTCATTGAGACGTCAGCTCGGTCCACTTTCCCGTCAAGAACTTCGTACAGTTTGGGAAGAATCTTGTTCTCCTGCAACAAAAACATGCGCCAGTCAAGAACCACATTGTAGCAGTATCAAGCATGTTGCTTGACCAGCTTCAACTTGAAGCAACCACTGGGAAGAGAGAAACGCACCAATTTGGATTCGATTTTGAAATCCTGCGCGACGGAGCCGCCGACGATGTTGACGCCCGGGTTGATTTTGAGCGCGTTCTTGAAGAGCTTCTCGAAGTCGAGCTGCAGCGCCTTGTTGTTCTCCTTCTTCGGGTGGAACAAAAGTTTGTCGGTGCGTCCGATCATGTCCTGGAACTTGCGGAACCCGAGCTTCGCCATGTAGGTTCGAACCTGCAACGATTGATACAGCGAATGTGAACAGCCAAGACATTCTTCAGACTTGAAGAATGTGGTTGTGTTGCTTTCAATGCTTTTGTCACGCGCGTTTACCTCTTCAGCCAGGAGAAACAAGTAGTTGACGACGTGTTCAGGCTTCCCCGCAAATTTCTTGCGCAGGATGGGGTCCTAAAAATGGAATCGAGAAACGTGGTCAGATTTCATCAACTGTGAAGAATTCCCAACCACGCACAGAGGCACACAGGTGGCCATGCTCAAGGCTGTGAATGACAACCTCTGAAATGAAGAAGTGCTTTATGGGAGAAAATTAATACGAGAGGAAAGAAACCACTGAAACCACTTGATTACTTGGTATGCAATGCTGCGAGAGTGTGTTTCGCTACAGTTAGCCCAAGAGACAACAGAGCAAAGTGTTAGATGGAGGCAGAAATGTCCAAGAGAATAGACGCCCTTCAATCATTCACACCAAGCAATCAAGGCGATTTCTTTGAACTGAACCACAAGGGTGGATCTGAAACTGCATTTGTATACTCTCACCTCGCATACACAGCTGCACACACATTACCTCAGTGTCTCCACTACTCGTTCAAAATATCTAGAAATTTCGAAACAAAATATCCGCGTGCTCTGCAAGTAAAACTCTTGTTCTTGTGGTTCTAAGCTTTCATCTAAAAAGAGTCCACACTGTTCTAACAGTAGCTTCTCCATTCTACTGTCCATCCACCACAGTGCGAGCGAGAGAATCACTCTTCCTCCCCGTTGCCATGGTGATTCGAACCTGGGTTGCTATCCCAACTGGACACGTGTTTAGATGACACTTTCTCATCATAGTGCAGCCGAGCACTATGAGCGGCGCTGTGGAGAAGCCGAACTCGTCACCTCCCAGCAGCGCTCCTACAACTACATCCCGACCTACAAATGATACACAGAGAAGCAGCCTTTAGTATTTGCGAGCAGTGGGGCAGGGTGGGTGGGACTCTTGAATCCACCAAACTATTCAAACTAATTGATCAAAAGATAGCTGAAGTTCAACCAAACAAAATGCCGTGTGGAGACAGAAAAGGAGTAAATTCGTGTTTCGTTTGACCAAAGTGCGCGGCGATCAAAAGGCGTTCGTGCAAAAAGTCATCATGTTCCAACCAACCACGAATTCACACGCAAAACCCGCCTCCACACTTCATCAAGTTGGCAACAAAATGTAAAACGACCACAAAACGTGACAACACACGCAGAAACAACCTTTCAGCCTTTTTTTGCAACCAGTTGCAACGAGGTTGAAAGGTTCCAGTGCTCACGCGCGCAGCAGAGAAACCCACCTCGTGACGTCACCAGGCCCCTTCCCGTGTTCCTTCGCGCACGCGTGTCTCACCTGTGCGGATCTGGCCGTCGACCTGCAGCGCGACCCTGGAGCGCATGTCGTTCATGACGAGCACTTGATGCGTCTCGGCGATGCCCAGCTCCCAGGGCAGCCCAGCGTGCTTGATGCCGGTCCAGCTGCTCGCGCCCGTCCCGCCGTCGTGTCCCGAGATCGTGATGTGCTCCGCCTTGCCCTGCGCGAAGCAACGAAATAAACGATCAATTTCACAAAATACAGAAACCCCAAACAGTTCTTTTGGCTGTTCTGGAAATTTGCTGGGCAGCAGCTTGTGCCAAAGACCTCAGTGGAGTTTGCGCACCTTGGCGACGCCGGACGCGACGATGCCGACGCCCATCTCGGACACGAGCTTGACGCTGATGCGCGCCTTCGGGTTGGCGCTCTTGAGGTCGTAGATGAGTTCGGCGAGGTCCTCGATCGAGTAGATGTCGTGGTGCGGCGGCGGGCTGATCAGACCGACGCCCGGGATCGACTTTCGCGTGCGCGCGATCTCCTTCGACACCTGGCGGCGAAGAAAGCATTCAGAATTCGACAAACGCAACAAATCGTCACGTGCGCACAAAAGAACCCACAAGCCATCGTGAGTAAGTGAATGTACCTTGTAGCCTGGGAGTTCGCCTCCCTCACCCGGCTTCGCGCCCTGCGCCATCTTGATTTGAAGTTCATCGGCGTGCGACAAGTACGAACTCGTGACGCCGAACCTGCCCGACGCGACCTGGAAATGTGTCAAGGTCAAGATCAAGCCAAAGGGTCAAAGAAGTGACAAATTGCTGGTTCTGCCAGTTGTGGTACTGTTCATAATTGATAAAGACAAAAGTACCACAACACTGGTCAACTGTAAAAGTCCAGAACAGATGACTGTCAATGTCCACAATACATGTTTCAACTTGCACGTTTTCCAGTAATTTTGATTCATTGGTCTCAGACCAGCGTTTTCTCGGTTTCAAGCACCCCCTCTGCATCACATTAAATCAGGCCCACTACGCGGACGGCAGCCTCTGTCCCATGTCCCTCAGCTGATGGTGGTTACCCCGCACCTGTTTGATGGCGGATCTCATGTTGAACTCCGGATCCTCGTTGAGGTAGCGCTCCGGGTTCTCGCCGCCCTCGCCCGTGTTGCTCTTGCCGCCCGCGCGGTTCATCGCGACGGCGAGCGCCGAGTGCGCCTCGTACGAGATGCTCCCGAAACTCATGGCACCTGCAAACCAGAAGTGCTTATTTGGGAAAATGCAATCTGGCTTGAAGTCCCAATCGTCGCACGTGTTTTCCCTTTCACCGCCTTTGAAACAATTTTGATCCACTGGCCACGGACAGTTTCGGATCAACATTCCTCGGTGTCTGGTACCCAGCAAGGCCGATGCTGTTCAGACTCCTTTTCGCGGACTTATGTCTTCAGTTGTCCTTTCTGCTTCGCTGTGCCCACTCCCTCACCTGTGCAGAATCGCCTGACGATGTTGGCCGCCTCCTCCACCTCCTCCAGCTCGAGCGGCTCTGGCGCGAACTTGAAGTCCATCTGTCCGCGCAGCGTGCAGTCCCGGTTCGACTCGGTGCACGACTCCACGAACCTGTCGTACGCCGCTCGCGAGTTGTTCTTCGCTGCGTCCTATTGCAGAGAACAAGTGGAACGCTCAGCAAGAGGAAACAGTGAAGTGAATTTCGGAAGAGCCAAACAAGCGCTTGGTCACTGCACCATGTCACAGAAATACAAGGTATTTTCGAGTGAAGAAAACTGAGCGAAACAGTGTTGTAAAAGAGCCACAAGCAACACAAGGGAATCACACATGAAGAAACGCAGTTCCTCCACCCACCACAGTGACGCTCGTATCTCGACTCACCTGCAGATTGGCGATGGACATGGGATCGTTGATGTGCTTCTCTCCGCCGCTGCGCCAGTGGAAGAATCCTGGTGACGTCATCAGTTTGTTGTCGCCGGTGCGTCCGGAGTAGGCGTCGCTGTGTCGCGCCAGCGCCTCGGCCGCGAGAACGCGGAACGAAGAGCCGCCGATCCGTGACGCCGACCCGACGAAACATTTGTTCACAACGCCCTCACCCAGACCCACAATCTCAAAGATCTGGGCTCCCTGGAAAGATAGAAGGGAAATCTCGTCTCGGAATTGTTGTCAGCATGCATAGAGCTTCCCAACACTCGTAAACAGGCCACCACGCCACAAAGCCCAGACCTTGACGAACTGACCTGTTTTGCGTGAGCAGACTTGCAAGTCACGTACAACCCAACACGTCAAGAAATAGATTTCTACCAACAAGAAATGTGTCAAAAGCTCCGAGGTCATCAGTCGTACCTTGTAGCTGTGCAGAGTTGAGATTCCCATCTTGGCCATCACCTTGGAGATGCCGCGCGCCGTCGCCGCCACGTAGTTTGCGAAGATCTCGGCGTCGTTGAGTTCGGCCTCCAGGAGGCGCTGATTTCGCAGCTTCGTCATCGTCTCGAACACGACGTACGGACAGATGGCGTCCGCGCCGTATCCCAGCAACGTGCACAGGTCGTGCACCTCTCTACAACACAAATCACTGTGCTGTGAGGGCGAAAATATTCATAATGCACCAAAATGGTAACGACTTCATTTTGTCCAAATTGCACTTTCTTGTCTTCGTGGCGTTGCTGTTTCACACTGATTCTGACCTTGCTTCTCCAGTTTCGACGACGAGACCGACTTTGAGTCTCAGCTTCGTCTTGATGAGATGGTGATGCACAGCTCCGAGAGCGATCAACGAACTGCAAACAAGGAACAGACCAATCTACCTCAGAAGCCCACTCATCATGGTTCACATCTTCACTCCCCACACCATACACACGAAGACACACACGCAGACAATCACACACACACACACACACACACACACACACACACACACACACACACACACACCTGATGGGGACGCGGTCAGGCCCTGCGGCGCGGTCCGTCAGCACGAGAAACGTGAAGCCGTGACTCGCCGCCTGCGCCGCGCGCATACACAGATCCTCGAGCGCGGGAACGAGGCCGTCAACCCCGTCCTCCACCGGGTACGTCATGTCCAGCACCTTCGTCTGTGAACATATGACAACGTAACAGAGTGTTACGACGGAACCAGTAAATTTCACAACATTTTGAACGTGATCATTGATCTTTTTCGGTCAGTGCACGGGACAGGGCAGCGTTGTTTGTTTGTGGCACCAAAAGACAAGATTTCAGCCTCGCCTTTGTTCAGAGCAGGTTCTTCCGAATTTGTGCTGATAGCACGCACACGTGCCCAACCCACAAGTTCTGAAAGCCTCAAGTTGTGACTCACCTTGTAGTTTTTGTAGGTGGTCTGCTTGATGACGACCATGTCGGCGAGAGAGAAGATGGGCTGTTCGAGCCAGAGGCGCGCGCACTGCTCCGGACTTGGCTCCAGGATGTTCGCCTCCGGACCCACCGGACACGCCTGCAAACATGATGCGCATTTGTGAATACAGGTGAATCACGTGTTGGCAGTGCTCGATTCACACAGAAAGTGAATTCAACATGTGCGCCAGAAATCAGGTTGGTCACCAAAGCTGCAAATCATTTCAAACAAAGCTCGCGCACCCGCTTTGGTGACACAAAATCGATAACGAATCAATTTCTGGTGCACGGCTTGTGAAAATGTGTGAGCATCACCATAGCGCTGATTGTGTTACAATCGAAATGATCAAGAGGCAAGTTAGACACACAATACATCGCGTGTTCCGTCCCTGTACAAGTCCAGCAAAAAGGCACATCACTTGCGACGCAGCATCCTTTTGACTTGTTTCAGGACAGAGCAACAGAGGAATGAACAAGCATGTGACACTCGAACCAGACGCAAAGAGCCTCCCCCGGACATCGGAATGAAATCGGTCACCCAAGGCACTGGGACACCCCTCAGAAGATCGTGGATTCGCCTCTGGTGCGACTGCGCACAAGTCACGCACGACCACGTGGCGCGCATGCGCACGCTGCACGTACCAGCGACATGACGACGCGCTCGCGGAACGGGTCGATGGGCGGGTTGGTGACCTGCGCGAACAGCTGTTTGAAGTAGTCGAAGAGTCGCGGGTTGTACTCGGAGAGACAGGCGAGAGGAGCGTCGTTCCCCATCGAACCAAGAGCCTCCTTCCTGCGAGTCACCAAACAACCTCGTTTTCAAAACCAAATGTCTGTGTGGAGTTTCTCAAAAGCAAGAACATTGCATCAATTTCGCGGCTGGTGTCAACCGCACAGAGAACCCACTTGGTTTTGACCATGGGGAAGATGAGGAGGCTGAGCGTCTCGGCGGTGTATCCGAACATCGCGAGGCGGCGGTCCTCCTCCACGGGGACGACGCCGTCGCCGTGGCCCCGCTGCACCGCGTCGTGCGTCACGATGTCCCCGGAGTGCGCCTCGTACAGCGCGTCCAGCGTGAACGACTGCGCAAGGAAACAGGGTTCTTTGTGAATACCATGAAACAGACCGCACAACAAGAAAGTGGCGTCAAAGAATTCCCCTTGACATAAAACCACGTGCGCGTGTGCGTGTGTGTGTGTGTGTGTGTGTGGTGCGCGCGTGTCTGTTCCTCTCTGTATGTGCGGTGTGTGTGTACGTGTGCGCGCGAACACTGCTAACTGGTACGCTGGTTTGTTGGATGTCGTTGTTTTACCTCGTTCAGCCAGGATGCAACCGGGCGTAGCCCTGCGATCTCACTCTTCAGGATTTCGTCTTTCTTGAAGACCTTTTCTTTGGTGTCAACAAGCAACATTCTTCCAGGCTTCAATCGTCCCTGTGAAATGCAAACATTTGACAAATGCTTTGGCTGCAGATGACACTCTTCACTTTGCCCCCCCCCCAACTCCAAATCTGCGTCTTTGAAGGAAACGTCGTTTACTTTTTGAATGATTTTCTCAGGCTCCACGTTGACGACTCCGACTTCACTCGCCATGTACATGATGTTGTCGGTCGTCACGTAATACCTGCAACAAAACAGTCGTTTACAGACTTTCAGGCCATCTTGCCAAACCTTATTGAGCTGTGACAACATCAGAGCAGACACCAAAGTGATCACACAGTGAGGACGCCACGGAGGCATTGACCACAGATACGTCTTTACAATTCTTTCTCCACCAAGGAAGTCAAGCAAGCTGTCATCACAACAGTGTTTCAGCAGCACATGTGTTTGTTGTTGCAGTCAGCAGTAGTTCGCACCTGGAGGGTCTGAGTCCGTTTCTGTCGAGGATCGCTCCGATGTAACGTCCGTCGGAGAAGGTGAGCAGCGCCGGCCCGTCCCACGGCTCCATCGCGAACGCGCTCCAGTTGTAAAACGCCTTCTTGTTGTCCGGCATCAGCTTGTCGTTCTGCCATGCCTCTGGAACCATCGTGATCACCGCCTGCCGTCGAGAAATCATCGTATCACACGTTTGTTCCGATGCCCAACCAAGTGATTCGGTGAAACTTGAGAAGATGGATCGACATCCACAAGAAATTAGACCAGGTTTTTCGATTCATTTCAGAAAATGAACATGATCGAGAGACTTGCGCGTCCTTTGCACTGAACAAAGCAAATTCTGCACTTTCTGACACCCCTCGCCTCTCCCTCATCTTCCTTCGCCGATGGCTTCACACCTCTTCCTTTGAAGGATGCAGTTGCTTCAGGCGAAGACTGCTTTTAATCAATCTCGTCTCATATTCCAGCACCTCACCTTGCCAAATTATCCCACACGACAGAATTACCTCGGGCAGGGAGCGTCCGCCGGCCATGCAGAGGAACTCGAGCACGTTGTCGACGCAGCCGGAGTCGGACATGCCCTGCTCGACGACCGGGTATAGCTTCTTGAGGTCCTTCCCGTAGGTGGCGCTGTGCATGACGCCCTCTCGCGCCGCCATCAGATTCACGTTGCCGCGCAACGTGTTGATCTCCCCGTTGTGCGCCAGGTACCTTTTGAACATGGAATTCATGTGAGTTCAAAAGCAGTGCAGTTTGTGATTTTGCGCGTTAGCTATAGAGGGCGTTTTCCGGTAATGTGTGTTTGTGTGTGCGTTGATGTTGTGTGTGCATGAGTGCGAGTGGACGCACACACGTGTTTGTCTGCCCACACGTCGACAGAAGGGTTCTCGGACTGGATACGGGTGCAGGTGTGTGTGAGCGGGTGCTGACTTTGCGTCAATGTTCGCAAGTGTGCTGGTGTTGGCGTTGGTTTTTCTGGTCGCGCATGTGTGTGTGTGTGTGTGTGTGTGTGTGTGTGTGTGTGTGTGTGTGCGTGTGCGTGTGTGTGTGTATGTGTGTGTGCGTGTGTGTACCTCTGCGGGTGCGCGCGCTCCCACGTTGGGTGGGTGTTGGTGGAGAAGCGGCTGTGAATGAGCGCGATGTGCGTCTTGAAGTCTTCATCGTGCAGATCGAGGAAATACTTCCACAGCTGCGCCGTCGACAACAGGCCCTACAAAATGCGAAAACCAAGTATCACCCTGAAACCACCCTTTGCCACGTCTGTTCTGTGAACGTGCAGGTGAAGCAATTCCTTCCTCCCAGACGCATTCAGATGGGAATATAGTTTTGTTCGCGCAAAACAAATGCCCAGGTGTAAAGTTTTACAATGCTCATTCCAACCCAGAATTACCTTGTAAACGATGGTTTCTGTCGACAGACTGCAGATGTAGAATCGGCCATGCTCAGGTATTTGATGTGACGCTTGTTTCCGGAGCAGAAACAACTGAAATGAGGAAGCAGAACAGGATGACAGCAGCACGGAAGAAGATAGGAATATTCGGAGACATTGTACGTCTTCGCTAATTAGTCTTCGAGTTATCAGACGCCTGGCTGCATCTCTGCAGCAAAAGCAGTCTTCTCGTTGACAGCTGACGTAAGCTGCTTTGCGTCAAACAGAGCCAGGTTTTTGGTCCAATCACGTACTTTACAGGCAAAGAGTCCGCAAGGAGAGAAATTCAGCATGATGCAAATTAACCTCGTAAGTCTGTGTCCCTTTCTATTTTGGGTCACCACAGATTCGTTGCTCCCGCAAACAGAAGCCACAAAAGCGATACTTTCATGAATAAATCATCCATCTTACGCCATTATTCTTGCACCAATGGCAACGAGTGACCCCTCCTGGTCAAAACCAGGAACCGTAATCATGCAACCGCAGAGAGCAATTCGGCTTTCATTCCCATATACAAGTAGCTGTTGTACTCGTAAATTTTCCTCAGAAATGCGTGCGGTATGCACCCTTTTGTGAAAGCTAAGGCAGGCAAAAGTGCAAAGGGTCATCGTGACCAGGTGAAAAGGCGACAACCGTCAATTTTTTCACCTCACATTCTTTCAACTTGTGACCAAGGCGACTGACAAGCAAATCACGATCTTGTAACTTCGGGACGTCAGCCATGATTTCTCAAAATAGCAACAGCTTCACAAACTTCGTTTCAGCCTGGCAAAGGTAAAAGCAGCTCAGGTTCGGATTTTTGGAATGAAACAATCTGAATCAGGGAAACAATCACCGAGGAAATTTACGGATCTAATCTCTTCTGCAGCGACGACGTCAATCCTCATCTCCGAAACAATTTCGTGACCACAGCTGCTGCCCGCTGGAAGTGCAGACCCACTCAGTCTCAATCCGATCCCTCTCCCCGTGAGCACAAGCACTGTAAAACTCTCGGAGTGGCAGACACCCACGACTTAATTCGCTGAGTGCCAAGCTGAAGTAATCCAAATGGATTTGCTCTCTGTTTGGCACAAAAGAAGGCAATGCGGACCAACAAATAGATCCATGGCCCAGGCTTGAGCTTGTTTTTGTGGGGGAATTTTGAGACAAGAACATCGACGGGCAAAGACACACACGCCCTGCCAAGTTCCCTGGCAAGATGCTGTTTGGATTTACTTGCATGGCATTATTTTATGATCTGCTGAACATTCTCCTACCAAACACGGGAGGGAATCGCAATTGTCTGTTTGTTTTTTTTTTCAGGAAAAATTTCTGAATGTGTTCGGAAAAGCAAGTATTTTCAACTGCAGTGCACATGTTGGAGGGCGCATAGTTTTTTAGTAACAACAGTTCCCAGCAAGAGTCCGGTCCACACACCTTCGCACCAAGTGTGATTGAGCTGCACGAGCCGACGCTACCGACAGTCAGAGTGTGAAAATGTGAAGAGAATCACACTTGGAATCCGACAATCCTGCACGCGTGTGTAAAATCTTCTCTGGGGGTCCCACTGAAGCTTGTGGTTAGGAAACTGCAAGATAATCACTGTTTTGTGTGTGACAGCCTCTCCCTCTTCCCCCGGGACTCGTAATCTCTTTCTTCTTTTGTAAGAGACTGGACGTACTTCCATCCAAAGGTTCGGGTGGCACTGTGCCCGGATTCAATAGACCAGTGCACCAGGAAGCCTCACAGTGTACTGTCTGCGAGAACTGAAGTCCCTTTTTTTCTTGCTGTTTCAAACGTTTACTGCTTGACAGCCAAAACCGTCTTCACTTTGCATGATCAAGACAACCGCCTTGTCTTGTCAATCCACCCACACACCCCCGCAAATTTTAACCACCTGCTTCTCCTTGTCAGGTCACCACACAGCCAATGGGTTGCCAGGAACAACTCACGGCAACAGCTTCATTGAGATTGCGACTGCATGTTCCGTCCGCTTTGGACTTTGTTTGATGTCGGTTTCATCACGTTATGTCGACACAACAAAGGGCCGCGTCTGAAGCGGATACTCGCTCAAGCTGAATCAAGGAGGCCAGCGCTACAACCTTGATCACCAGGCGCCATCATCGATTTCACAAATTGTTATTTTATGTGCACGTAACCTTCACTGCAATACAAAAGCTTTGTGGGCGGCTCAGACAATCCCGTCTCAAAATAACCTGCCTGAGAGTTCTTCATTTCTGAAGCAGAGATGGATTCTTATTCGCCTGCCAATTCCACCCACAGACACGAACGACTTGTGTGTGTCAACATCAGACGATTTTCCAAGAGCTGAAAGCCTGCTGGGGTCTGATGACAGCGACAAGCAGTAATTAAATCTCCCGAGTGCTTTTCATCCCTGAGGTTTCGCAGCTTCCTCGCCACTCAGACCGAGTTGGAAATGTGACAGTTTGCCCTTTCGTTCCATGCGTGCAGACAGCCATTCAATTCAACCACACGCTTCGCCCACTGCCTGCCAGACAGAAATGGCAATATTGTCCCCTTCCCCTCCCCGTTCCAGTGTCACCCAACCTGCAGTTTGTCCACGACAGATCTCACCTGTTTCTGGAAAGTATCTTTGCTCAGGCAACTCGTGACGAAGACCTGGAAAGAGAATGGAAATTCAACATCGCTTGAAAGTAAATGTGCTCTTTGGGCAAAAGAACATGACCCTTGTGTCCAAAGGAAATTTACGCGTTCAGACAACCAATGGCGTCGACAGCTGCGATTCAGCTACAATTATGCAATTGGGAGAGCAACTGCAACAATGATTGCATCGTCAATCACTCAACCTACGAGGACCCGCAACAAAGCGAGAGAATTGCATCACACCAGCTTCAAGGCCAAAAGTCAACTTCAACAAATCACTGACAACGACGGAATACTTTCATTCCATTCGCGTCAATTAGTTTTCTGCGCACTAGCAAAATCCTGTTGTTTTCTTGTTTTGTTTTCACACAAGCAAACGTATGGAGTGCAGAAAGGCTGCCAACAACAGTTGCGTGCCAAACTCTTTCCACGTGCTGTTGGCGTGACCGGCTACTCGTGCTGATTCGGAGGAAATGGACTGGTGCCCGCTCCTCTCGGGGCTGAGGACTGGTTCCCGCTCCTCTCGAGACTGAGAACTGGTGCCCGCTCCTCTCGGGACTGCGGACTGGTGCCCGCTTCTCTCGGGACTGAGGACGGGTGCCCGCTCCCCTCGGGACTGAGGACTGGTACCCGCTGCTCTCGGGACTGCGGACTGGTGCCCGCTTCTCTCGGGACTGAGGACTGGTACCCGCTGCTCTCGGGACTGCGGACTGGTACCCGCTGCTCTCGGGACTGAGGACGGGTGCCCGCTGCTCTCGGGACTGCGGACTGGTGCCCGCTTCTCTCGGGACTGAGGACTGGTACCCACTGCTCTCGGGACTGCGGACTGGTACCCGCTGCTCTCGGGACTGCGGACTGGTGCCCGCTGCTCTCGGGACTGAGGACTGGTACCCGCTGCTCTCGGGACTGAGGACTGGTACCCGCTGCTCTCGGGACTGACCTGACGCAGCGCCGGCTCCTTCTCTCGCGCCACCTTCCCGATCACCGTGTTGTCCGTGGGGACGGCGCGCCAGCAAAGGATCTGTCGCAGAAATGGCGAAGAGTGAGCTTTCGGAAAGATCGTGTGTGTGTGTGTGTGTGTGTGTGTGTGTCTGTGTGTGTGTGTGTGTGCGTGTGTGTGTGTGCGCGCGCGCGCGTTCGAATGTTGAGTGCGTGTGTGTTTCCGCAAGACGGGATGCGCGGGAGTTTGCGCGCAAATTTTTCAACTCTTGAGAGGATTACCAGGGCTCCCTTTCACTTTCCCGACGTCTTCAGAATCACCTGCAGATTGCACTCGGCTGCGATTTTTCCAAAGACTTCCTCGGCCTTGCTGACGATGTCCGGGTCCATCATGATGATTCCGGTGGCGTAGTCGCCCGCCGGCGGCAGCTCCACAGACAACTCGTCTCTGCAATAAGAGGCGCGACTTTCAGTTTCTCACTGGTGGCTTCAGGCGTTGTGTCCTCAGGCAAGTCAACAGGCGATGCAGCATCTGCACGACGTCCAATCAGGGATGCGTGGCGTGCTGCATCCATACATGTGGAAGTCAACACGTGCTATGCCGCAAGCGACGATGCAACTCTGCTTGAACATCTGGGACGCCATGCAAAACGCCTCTGGTGTGAAACGCGCCGGAGTGTCTTGGCGCCGGGCATTGTTTGATAATACGCAAAGAGAGGTGTTTCAAAATGCAATCTGCCGAAAAGAAGGACTCTCAACAACTCCTATCTCACCGCTGAATCGGTCGTGAATTGAAATGGCACGACTCGAGACTTCAACCGCGTGCACTCAGACCAACAACAACGGAGACTCTGAATGCGAAAGATTTCCCAGTCTTTCCAAGCGCAAAACTATTTCCTGCAAGGTCCTGGTAGAACCAGGAAGACTTGAACTTTTTTCATGTTTGCCTTTTCAGAACAGAAAAGAGTGGCACAGATCCAACAAGTCTCAGTAAGTTCGTGATCAGCCCTTTTTGGGAAGAAAGAAACGTCGGCCCGAATTTCGAAGACGGCTGGCGGACGGAGACCGGAAGTGAGGCCTGCGCGTACCTGAGCGCACGCGCGTACAGCTGGTGCGGGACGCCGGTGAGGACGCCGGCGCCGTCGCCCGTGTCGTTGTCGCAGGCGCAGCCGCCGCGGTGCTCCATGCGCATCAGCATCGTCTCCGCGTCGCGCAGAATCTGGAGACACAAACACCGAGGTGTCAATGAAGCGTAATGGAATGAGAAAGGAAAAGCATATGTTTCAAGCCACAGCAACAAAAGACACGCAATGCAACGAAAAATGTCAATTTTAAAACTAGACTTTCAAGTGGAGAATCAGCCGCGGGCAGCGTTTGTGCCAATCTACCAATACCCCAGTCAGAAAATGTCCCAGTTGGAAATTTTGTTGGAAAAAAATATTTTGTGGGGGGGGGGGTAACC
>JAAUXT010108001.1_pt1 | contig 41911 bp, 38 predicted proteins | sample 7278171 | NCBI WGS metagenome assembly JAAUXT01 (sample SAMN14350112, study PRJNA611818) | marine sediment metagenome | isolation source: surface marine sediment (1.8m) | place: French Polynesia: Moorea | collected 2018-08
TTGTAATTAGGTGTAAGAATGTTTGATTTTTCATTTTTGTAACTTTCTGTTCTTTTGGGTCCATCAAAATTGAGTGCAATGGAAGCTCTGGAGAGATTTAGTTTCAAAACGCACAAGCCCAAACATTTTGACGTCATCGGGAAAGCCCGAAAATCACCATGACGCCATCTTGGCGTATTTTTGGAGGGGGATGCCTACAGTGCTTCGCGCTCGACCGGTAGCGGCGCAAATCACTAAAAAGTGTCGCAACCAAATTAATTATCAGTTCAAAGGCACACCAATCAGAATGCTAAGGAGAAAAACTCAGGAGAAAAACAAATTATCGACAAGAGATGGCTTATCTTTGGGGACCTTTCCCAGACACAAAGAGATTCATTTGCATCCGAATCGTTTTCTCACCAAAAGCATGTGGTGATTGGAGTGGAACGCATATGCACACATATCACACTGTAAACCAAACTCTATTTTGAAGAGACAAACGGTTTACACATTGGGCCGACATCAAATGCAAAACACGACGTCAACTGCAAATTTGTCACCTGACGCTTGCAGTCAACTGCAAACAATGGCACAGTCCATTCCTTACTGCAACTGCAGCAATCAATATGAAAACTCATATTGAAATGCTGCTGGGCAGTTGCATTTGACTCCAACTTTTTTTGCAGTCCAATGCAAAACAAAAAACATTTCTGTGAACTGCAAAACTTTTGATGCTGGCCTAATATGGAAACAATTTGCAGTCAGCATCAAAAAACGTTGCAGTTGCAGTGGCATTTTTGACGCGGGGTCACCAACCTGTAAACCCCTACAGAAGGCAAGGTGAATGTTGTGGACTTCACTGCACATTGGATCTGATCAGGATGCAGGAGCAGGTTCACAGTGAGGAGTGTTATCTGTTTTATTGCTGTATTTTGTTGCCACAAAACAACAGCGCAATTCACCAGGCAACACTGCACGAAGATTCTGTGTTTCCGAGTCACCATGAAAAACAGATCGTCAATTGTGGTTTTAATTGAGACAAAGGTACAATTGGGAAGAACCACCTCGGCCTCTTGTCAAATCTGACACTCACAGGCCCAACCCCCTCCACATGAACATGTTTTAGGACCGGTGGGGTATGCGGATCAGTTCAGCGCCCTTTACCCCTGTAATTCACTCTCGATAATCAAGCATTGAAAAGGTTGGGGGGGGGGGGCTGCGGCAAAAGCGCCCCGTTTCTGTGACGGGTTTTATGAGGGTTTATTGAAATTTTTTTGACTTGTTTTTTGCAAGCGTTTTCAGCAACGTTTTGTTTGCATGGCCACGAGGCTCTCACTGCGTTTCGGACATGACAGGACACGGATTGGTCTCCTTTCTTTCCCTGCATGTGGTGCAGAAGCTCACCCCAGAAAAGTGGGCAAAACGAATTGAGACTGAGGAGTCGATATTTAAAATTTTCTACATCAGCTGGAAACAAAAGTCAAAGTTCCATGCAGCCAGTTTATTCCCTCAAAAGACCAGCAGTTGTCACAAACAGTGCATAGTTTTTCACGTACCACAATTTACCCATCAACATTGTAAAACCCAGTTCACACCAAGGTCACAGCGCATCAAAAATGGGTATCAGCATGAGAACGGCAAAGTAAATGGGCAGTGAGTTGTTAGATCTATGTTCACACTGATAGTTCTGCATGTTACTCTGATTACAAATGGGTTTGAACCCTATTCATGTGCGGAATGTTGTAAAAGCGGGTGCATCGTGCCCTGACGCAGCCGGTGTGGATTGGGGTTCGTCAGTCTTTTTAGTGGAAATGAGATTCTGTCCACACAAAACAATACATCACAACAAGTATCAGAGCAACATTTCAGCCATCATCGGCGTTGGGCGTCATGTCCGATGGTTATTTGTAAACTGTACAAGAATAGGAAATATATATCAAAATCAGAGGTTTCCTTCATTGTGAACTGCTCAAGTGGTCCATGTTCAGTCAGTGAAGTTGGAATCAGTGATCATGCAAATGGTTAGAAAACGAAGTTAGATTCAGAATCAAGTACACTGGTTTACATACAGTACATATGAAAGTATCAATGTTAATTTTCTGTCAGTCGCAAGCTATTTTGCAGCCGAACACACTGTACAAGATGAAACTCATCAAGGGAGAAAGACCGAACAGGAATGAATCAAATCGTCAAGCCTCCCCGAAAAGGTTTTCCAATTTACAATTTGAAACCGTCATGACATGAGCAGTGCCAGCCAATGTTCAAAGAAAGAATCTTTTTTTTTCAAGCAATTCAGAAATTTCTTTCGTCAATTTCAATGTACTCATTCGTGTCTGGCTCGATCTCCGCATACACTGAACTGGCTTGAGTCATGGCTGAACCAGGCCTCATGTCACGGTTTTGATGCTCAGGAACTGGATTCAAATACCCATCAGAAACCTTCTTGTTACCGGGATATTGGTAGGGCTCCGCATACTGCGAGCTACCTTGGGTCTGCACAGAGTCTGGTCTGGGTACTGGAGCCAGATACCCGTCGGATGCACGTGTGGGCTCCGGCTCCACGTACCCCTCCGATTCTCTGGGACCCTGAGTGGTGATGCTGGTGGTGGCTGTGTTGAGTAGGATGTTATGGAGGGATGTGTAGCCTTCATTCTCCTGCCCTGCTGGTCCTGATCTGGGTTCCTGGGATCTCGATTTACTCTGCCTCCTGTGAAAAGAACACTCGTTTTAGGGGTGGATTCTACGTGAATAGGAGGATGAATCATTTCTTTCTGAGACTGGTCAGACTGACACATGTTGAAGCTCTTTGATACAGTTTCCACAGAAAAAACAGTCCGGTAGGGTACAAATTGGTTGCATTGCGCGACAATCGCAGAAGGTTCCTATCATGACCAGTCTCAGAAATAAATGATAGATCCTCGTGCTACTGAAAGACAATTTCCTGCCTGACCTTGTTCATTTCAGGTCTTGCAGTTGGTTTTGCCAAAGACAGTGGAACCCGAACAATTGTACAGGACCAGTGCTGTGGATGACCGTCTCATTAGCCGGCTTGACTCAGCAGGAACAATTTTGTCACATTTCACAGAGTGAGTGCTCGAACAAAGTGATGGCTAAGCTTGTCGGGGGGAGGGGCGGACTTTCCTGACGTCTTTCCTGAACACTTTTGTTTGTGACTTGGAGGGCTTTGGGTTCTCACACGGAATGTGCGTTGTTACCTTCTGGTGCAGCAGAAGACCACAACACCACCGAGCACTGCGCCAATGAGAAGAAGAGGAAGCCCCACTCCAAGACCAATCCAGACTGGAGTCAAATCTGATGGGAGGGCAAAAAAAAGAAAAAAAAAATGTCACTGAAACACAGCAAAGTCGTTTTGTGAGCAGGTCTCAAGAATTATCAATATGTTTCTTCAAGTTGCCAATGGCTTCATCCACCAAATGTTTACTTTGCAGAACAGAACGTGAAGTTTCGGACCTCGTAAAAGGGCACCAACGCCAGTGCTCCATTTACGCGTTGCGGCCAGTGGTGTGAACCCAAATGGCTGACTTCGCCCACTTCGCCCCTTCGCCGACGGCCAGCCCCACACGTAAATCGAACGCTCCCACTGCCGTTTGATTGACTCACCCTTGTCTGTTTCTCCCGGGTGTTGCGTTGGCTGTTCCGTCTTCGGGGTTGTGACGTCATCAGGCATTGTGACGTAATCAGGCATCGTGACGTCATCAGGCATCATGACGTCATCAGGCATCGTGACGTCATCAGGCATGGTGTCCGTTGTGGTTGTTTCCGCTGCTCTTGTTTGAGTTGTCTCTGAAAGAGCAGCATTTGTTTTTTTTTTGGAAAATGAGACCAATAACGAACATTTGGAAGTTCGTTCAATTATTCATTCCTTTCTGACAAATGGCTGCGGGTGAGGAATTGACAAGGAACCTCATGATTTTCAGGTAAAACGTATTTGATTATTTTCACCACGCGATACCTCACCTGTGCACGCGGGTTTCTGACTTCAGGCACCACCACTCTGACATGTGATTGTTCCTACATTCCCATCATGGCAGCTGTAGGTCACCTGATCACCAGGGTTGTAGGGTCCAGAGTACGGGGTTCTGCTCGAGAATGGGACACCTCCAGGTTCTGGACACACACCTGAGGATGCAATGCACATGCCACAGTTCATAATTTACATTGTGCATGGCAACATGACAAACTCACTTGCAGAATGTGTCATAACATGAGACACGGTCGGTGAAAGGAAGAACCAAAAGAGCAAAGAGCATGGGGTCTGTTCATTTGCTCAAAGTTTGGCATCCACGTACTTGAACCTAAATTCATGCTTTAAAAGAGGCACACAATTCAGGAAATCTGACTCACCATTGTCGCCACATTGGAGGGAATTCCAGTCGATCCCATATTTGCATATTGGATCGCCACCACGGTATGTTCCATGTTGCTGCTCGTGTTTTAGCCAACAGAGGGAACTACAGTACCACTGGTTGGCGTAACGCGGGAAACTTAGGACCATGGTCATGGAACGGGGCACATTGATGAAAAGATTCGGGCTCAGAGTGGTCAGTCTGTTGCCGTATAATTGGACAAACACCAGAGAGTAAAGATCATCAAATGCACCATTCTCAATTGCAGATATCATATTATTGTCCAGGAAGAGATTTATCAGTTTGGTCAAGCCCCTGAGAACACCATTTTGAACAAGTGTTAGTCTGTTGGAATTCAAACGCAAGTGTTGTGTGCGGCTCGGGTCTCGGGAGAACCCGTCCTCACAACCTCCGCTACCTGCGGCCACGCAGTCGGGTACAGTCTCGGCTCGGCCGGACTGCCGCTCAGGAGATAGACTCAAGCATATGCTTCAAACGGTTTATTTCAATCCTCCCTGTCGTAAGCTGGATAGCTCTCAACAGACAGACGCAGGGTGTTGTGGTCGCGGCTTTAAGTAGGCGGCATGAGCTGCGAGTCCGGTGCGCAGCTTCAGCTTCGCACAACTCCGCTGAAGCGGCTTCATCAGTACTCAGCATCTCATCCGAAAGCTGGATCGCATGCGTGGGAAGAGCCAACTCTTCCACACGACATCCCCCCACCTTTCAAAACTTATTGGCCATAGGTAAGCAGAGCTATGGTCGACAAGGTTTGGAAACGATATACAGAAATCGGAAACAATCAGAAAAACACCAAGGACCTGTGAATTGACAATGTAAACGGATTTTGTAATAACATCTCATCTACAAATCGCGTTTCCCATAGCGGTTTTCTGGAATATTTACAATTTTCACACAACTTTTTGCATCCATAACAACAAATGATGTCATGTCCGGAGTTCCGCACTGGAACTTGGCTTGTAACCGCCATGCACCAATCGACGGAGCAGTGCACCCCTCTGGTTTCATCCAGGCACCTGCTAATGTAGCCTTGTTTTCGGTTTCATTTGCATTCAATGGCGCACTTAGGGTACACTCATCTCGTAAGTACAGGCTCCGTTCTTTTCTTGAATAGTAATGGACAAACTTGCGATTACATAGCAAAAACCAACTAAAATATTTACAAAGGTTGTGGGCTATTCACAAACCAAGTTTGAACTTCAAACGAAAGCAAATCAAAATTCTACAGTAAAACAAAACTTTTGACATTGCAAAACCATTGAGGAAAATTTACATCGCCATTGTTGTTCCCCATACAGGTCACCCACGTTGAGATTACCCATGCCATCCACCAGCTTCTCACTTTCAACATCTGCAGCCTGGTGGACCCTGTGGCCTTTGTTGTCACAGTGCGGGGGAGGGCATTGCACGGGCAACCCCTACCTATCCCCCACGTCCATCAGCTGTTGCCGCCGCAGCTGAGAGCTGTGTGCGAGACCTCTTCGCCTGAGTAGTGTATCTAGACGCGCGCCAAGGTAAGTGACAGGTTTCACCGATAGTCTGGAAAACCCACACAGCATGAATTTGTGAATTGGAAATCCGAACAATGCTGTGCTCTTGTGAATTTTGACAGTCAACAACCTGCTGCCGCTTGATCCATGAAGGTAACCCTGTACCAACTATTCGTCGTTCTGTTTTGCAAGTAACCATACCAAACTATTTACAATAGACCAAACAATAATAAACCGAATCCAAATCTCTTTTCTACCCTTTTTCAGCCTCGGAATCACGATAATGTAAGTTCAGGCACCTACCCGCACATCTCGCATGGCATGCATAACATGTTTCAGTTGCCGTTGCCCCACAAGGCCTAAACACTAATAATTTCCTTTGTAGGGTTTCAGGTCAATGAAACCACACCATATCCGCAAAATGACGTTGGTGTCTGAGTTTCTCGTTTCAGAGTCCATTAAGCTGAATTCCCAGTCCTAGTCAACCGTCTACACGCTCACTACTGCTGACTGGCTCGCCGCACTGACCTTCATCCAAAGGGCCGTGAAGAAGTCCTCACTCATCTGGCATCGCCTCGTCCGATAGCAGGTACTGAATGGCTAAATGCGCATCTTCCAGTAGACCGTCACATGTCGCTCGCATGCACCATGGCTGCATCTGTCCATTGTATCTGCCCGGGAACCACAGCTTGCCGCCGCAATGAACACACGAAGGGTGCGTCGCCTCCAGTTGCTCACTTAGGCTGCCGTTGTGCTCGCCTCTGGTGCCGTCGCTGTCGTCACTCGACTTGAGCGGGAGTGAGTTGCCGCTGCCGCTCTGGCACACCCTGATCACCCACCAGGGGAGGGTCCCCTGGCTGCTATGCCTGCACTGGAATGGGCACCATGTCCTGCACAAACTGGGTACCGGGTGTCGCGGGCTCCACCATCGCCTGTGCTGGAGGTCACCCATGACCCATCGTCAGCGTCGGCGTGACTTTACCCACTCTCATGTTGGCGTTCGTTGTCCGGTCCTGTTCCTTGTCGTTGTCCAAACCTACGCCCGAATCAGCAGATTCCCTGCTCAACTTCCGCCAGCACCTGAGGTGGCGCCGGCGATGGTTGCGCCGGGTCTGCCGCCAGGTGGCACAGTCGCCGCTCGCCGACCGGGTGTTGGAATTCACATAGGTCAGGCATGGGTGATTCGATTGGCCGGCCTTTGGGGCCGCGAGCGTTGCCGGTCGAATCCAGGCAAAGCCTCGCATGGCCTCCAGGTAACCAGGAATGGCACTAAATATAGTGTCACCCTGGTCGGCATGAGCCACCTGAACACGCTGGCATGCAGTCAGCACCAACGTGTAACCAGACAGACCGTTCCGCAGGCCCATGCCCAGAAGATCCAGACTACGCTGAGCCATAGCTGTAGCCAAGAGTTTTGCATCATGCCCTGGCCATTGACTCGCGCCACAGTGCACATGTCAATCACCACATGATCATTGCTCTTGGTGGGGTTCACTAAAAGCAGTTGAAAGTAAACTAAATGCACTGCAAACATCAAACTTCAAAATGTCAAACCTCAAACTCATGACTGATGTCTATGTACAGATGAACTCATCAAATCAATCTCAGAATCCGAAAGCGAAAGGTCAAACGTCAGTCCGTTAGTGATCATGCCTTGACATTACAGGTTAGACTCCTGTCGTCGTGCTTCCCATGGACATCGTCGCCTGTGGCTCATCAGGCTTCACCAATGAGTTCACCGCCGCACTTGCCCCGTCCTTGAAGGCATGAGTAAACCTGTTCATCAATTCCTCCTTGTGCGGGTGTCGTCTGGGGAAGTGACGCCGAAACGATGATTAGATGAACTGCACTGGAAGTGCACCACCCACTTTCTTTAGCGCCTGTCCCATCACCCCCATGTTGGTAAACAACAAGACCGCAACGAAGACAGTTCCCAGTCCCAGCCCCATGACAATCCATTGGGAATGGTCCAAGAACCATCCCGACTTGCTGTCCATGTTTCTGAGCTCCTCCTGGATTGCTTCATTTGATGCCACCCAGACCTCGCCATTGTCTTCCACAGAATGAACCAGATCTTGAAGATCCATTGTCAAGCGGTTATACTCTGGATCTGCATCAGTCAGCCCGGTGACATCTACACGACACACCTTCCTGGTGGGCCACTGCACATGCGGCAGATCCTGCAGTTGATACGCTTGATCATGCCCTGTGTTTCAAAACTCAGTATTGAACTCAGACCATGCTGCGACGACTGCTTGGTTCACATGGAACTGAAGCGACAGGTCTCCTGTTGTGTTAGCGCACTCCGTCAGCGTCGAGCGAATCGTATGTTTTCCAATGATCAGCACGCAATTGCACATCGAGTACCGTGGGAGCACTGCATATGCCACACTGAAAACCTTATCCTCCTGTTTTGAACACTTTGTCGTCCATGGTTCAAGTGCATCCGCAATCAACAGCCGTTGTTCTGTGAACAAAACAACTGGCTGCAGTGGTTGTCTTTCTTTCACCGTGAACTTGCACTGCTCATACACATGACCCCATTCATCGTTGTTGTAGATGGTCGCTGCACACGAGTCCTCTGATGCCCAGTGCAAGAATGGACACAGCCACACGGACTGCACCATCGCACACTTGGCCAACTTGTGCTGGTCTACTTTGGTTACCTCACCACCGGTCGACACCGCCAGGAACTCAGGTAGGCTGTTCACCTGCGTGTACAACCCCGTTTCGTTCACGGCTGGGACCCATACCTTGTCTACCACATGCAGCACTGCGGGGACCTGGTCTGTGCTGGGCAACATGACTGGAATTTGTATGATCAACTGTCCCTTGACCATTGTGGCTTCAACCCCAGGGATCTCGTAGTAATCCCAAGCATCGGTGAAGACAAAGTCCAGCTTTGCAGCTGACTCCTTCAATTTCATTCACAACTGATTCAAAACTCGTTGAAGGCTCGTTTCCGTTACCAATTGTGCTGGCAGCTGCCCCTGGTGTAGTTGCCCTGCCGCACATTGCAATGTTGACACTTGCTGGACCATGACATCTTGCAGCCACACGTATTTGAACAAATATGGTGTGATGGTTGTGTCGATGACATGATGAACGTACTCGTGTTGTTCCATGGACTCAACTCTCGCCGCAAGCTGCTGCAACTGCTGAGTAGCTTGAAACAGTGTGGTCACAGTTCCATGCAACAGTGTTTCCAAGCACTTGATCGAGCTTGTGAGTTTTGCAAAAGCACGATTAGTGATTCACGCCAAAGCTGTGAGGTCATTGTGCAACACGACTTCCTCCGAAGCAATGGTGCTTACAATGATCTTGATCTTGTCAATCTTGTTCTTCAAGCTATGGACCTCATACACATTGAAGATCTGAAAGCCCAAGTCCAACACGATGCCTGCACCAGCTTCTCTGGCCTGGATTGAATAATTTTGTGCTTAAACGATCCAATCTTGGCGGCGTTCAAAAGCACTTCTTTCGCGCAGCATTAGCTGCTGAATTTCTTCCATTGTCAGTCGAATTTCTCAAGGGACCAATGAACTTCCCTAGCCCAGATGGACTTGAAATTCTCGTAGCAAAGCTACCACTGAATTTGTTTCCACTCTCATGATCTTGTCAGCACCAGGGAAACGCACCCGCGGGAACATGACTTTCCAAAGGGACAGGGTTGTCCCTTCCACCAGTTCCTCCAGGGTTGTTCCCTCTGGGTCAGTAGCCTCCTCCACCTTGGCCTGAGCCCTCCTCATGGCTTGTGCGGACTTTCTGTCCTGTGCTGCGGTCAAATTTAACCACACCCGTTCCTGATCCAAAAGCTCTGTCAAATTTTTCCGATCAAATTCTGGAGGTGTTATGGCCCTGGCAATGCCCAGTCTAAACTTTGGCCAGTACACCCTGATCGCTTCGACTTCTCTTTTCATGTGGAAAGATTGATAGTATGTATTTGAGATCACCTGCCAAACCATCGGGGTGATCAATGCACACAGATTTGGATCGTACAATTCGTGCTTGCCTGGGTCGCACCAGAATCCAAGTGGTTGAAGGATTTGCCCTACCTCCATTTGAGGACTTAGATCTAGCATGGGCACCTGAAGCAGCAGGTCCATTCTGTCTATGCCAAACACGATCTGGCCTTTTGGACTGAATGCCACACTGTATCCAGCGGACAGTTGTCCCCGCCATTCCGCACCAATCATGCCAAATGTGATCAGCAAAATGCCAATTAAAAACCACATACTCACTCTTTGGTTAGTAGGCACTAGAAGTTGAGTTGAGTTTCACTTCTGTTTCTTGTTGAGCTTGCACGAAGTCAACCACAAAGTTTAATAACTTTCTGACAATTTGAAATTTTTCTGAGAAAGATTTTCAGAACAATGAAATGATTCAAAAGATGATTTGAAAAATTATTCCTCAAGCCAAGTCAAACACAAAGTATCAATCAGTTGACGCACTTGTGGTTGTATCGCTTTCCCGATCAGAGATCAGATACAATGTTGTGCTTTATTTCTCAATTTATATTTGTGTTTAGGCTTGGTGTGGTGCTGCTGCAGCCGCATCACACTCCTGCGCTGGTGAAGCTGCTCATGGGTACACAGAGTTTGCAAATAGTTCACCCCGCTCCTTGAGTGCAGCACCGGCCTCATCCAGAGCCAATGCCAACTCCTGGCTTGGATTCTTCAAATTCACGTACCGAAGATGGTACAGCTTGAGTTTGTGTCGTTCAAACACCTGCGGCAATAAGTTTCTGGCCCAGTCCGCCACAAGGTATTTGTTTGGTCCCAGGATGGCTTGCACCACCCATGGTCGGACCAGCTTCCTTGAATTCGCCTGCAGGGTCGACAGGTGTGGCCATTTGAACATGTCCAGATTGCCCTTGCACAATGCCGGGGTCCTGGAAACTGCTCGCTCAGCCTCTATCTTTTGCAACTCCTGCTGTCTTTGTTTTTCGGCCAAGATGAATTTCTCCATCTGTCAAAACTTGTGGAACATTGCATCCATTTCTTCCACCTGATCGCGGTACATCGGTATTACGTCGCCTGTGAGATCTAGTCCGGATAGGTCAGGTGGCTTCTGGATAAACATCATCTCGTACGGGCTGAACCCGATCCTTGGGCATACTGACGTGTTCATTGCATACACCACAGATTGCAAAAATACTGGCCAGTCCTTCCCCGTCTTGTTGAGGAATTTGCAAAAAATATTGTTCATGGACTGGATGTACCGCTCTGTGGGGTTGGCACTGTGATTGTGCACCCCCACGAACTGCACTTGCACTTGATATTGTTGCACCAGCATTCTTACAAGATGCCCTGTGAATGACGGATCTTGGTCCATCATGATCAAGGATGGTTTGCCCCATCGGTAAAATACCTTTGTGAGCAGCAGGTCAATGACCTGTTTGGTATTTGTTTCCTTGATCGGCATTGCCTCTGTATACTGCATGACCAAACAATTCATGACCAAGATTTTTGCAAATCCAGATCATGACTTGATCATGCATTTAACGTCCATGCTCATTCTATCGAATGGATGGAAGTTAACCAGGATCCTGGCAAACGACGCAATGGGTAATTTTGCAGGTTCCTTTGCTTCCTGACACCTGTGACACGACTTGATGTACGTGATAATTGTATCATACATGCGTGGAAACCAAAAGTGTTGCCAAAAAGTCCTGTTCACACCCTGATGTCCTGCCACCAGTTCCTTGTGGTACTTGTGCAGCACGTATGGTACATACTTTTCAGGAATGCACAAACGCACCTCAGGGAACCTGTGTTCCTTGGTAGGCCATACCACGTGAAACAACAAGCCACTGATCAAGACGTACTCTTGTCCTGCTCTGGCACGGAACTCACAGTCTGCCTTTCCAGACATTCCTGTTTGCTGAGTGGTCAGGTATCGATAAATGCCCTTGAAAAACGGCGACCTGGAGTACTCAGCAATTAGTTTGTGCACTCCGATTGGAAGGTGTACGTAATGCAACGCTGTTTGTGACATGTGTCGCAGCAACTTGTTCAGATCTTTTTGCTGGGGATACTGTGACAAAACTGCCCCTCCCTTTTGCACATTGGTTGGGATTGTCATGTACAGTGGTTTCTCTTCCCTAGCTCCCAGATCTTCTGGCAGGTCCATTTCGGCTGCTCGATCCATGGTCTGGTTATGGGGCAGGTATCCGTGGAAATCCACTTCCATTTCCGGCGGATAAACTTCATCGCTTGCGCGTTCCTGCTCCTCCAATGCCTCAAATGCGGGGTTTTGCCAAAGCATCTCCGCAATCTGCTGCATCCGTGGATCAGCTGTTGGTTGTTGTGCAACTGGGGCAGTGGGCCACAACATCGTAACATCTCGAGGAGGCGGGAGTGTATCAATTACCAACCTCTCTGGCTCTCGCCCAAGATGCTGTGTTTGTTTTGACTGCCCAGCTGTGTTTTGGTTTCCTGTTTCTGGAGATGGTGCACTGACTGGCTCAGCTGGTGGGGCTTTCTCAGCCTGCTCTCTCACCCATCTCATGCTTTGCGTCTCCATGGGAGCAATGAGTGATCTTGCTGCATCAAACGAGATGGGGATGATTCCATCCGTTTCTGGTTCTTGTGCCACCCGTGACAAGAAATCAGCAATCCACATGTCTTGCCCCTTCTGATACTTGACCACAAACGAGTATTTCTGTAAGATTTCCAGAAGTCTCGCAATGCGGTCAGTCTGCGGCTCATCCTTGGCTTTCATGATATACACGATTGCTGAGTGGTCCATGTATACTTCAAAGTACACATGTGACAACAAATGATGAAAGGCCATGATGACAGCCGTCATGCCTGTCATCTCCAGTTCGGTGATACCATAGCGGGCACAGACTGGAGGAAGCTTCCTGGAGAAGTACCCCAAGAGCCTCGGCTCTCCATCTTGCACCTGAAACAGTGCACCTCCGCATCCAGTCTTACTTGTGTCCGACTGAAGTTGGAACTGCCCGGTTCAGTTTGGTAAGACCAATACTGGAGCTTCTGACATGGCCTGTTTGACAGCCTCGAAAGCATTTTGACACTCTTCCGTCCATTCAAACTTCACACCCTTGCGTGTGAGGTCGTAGATTGGAGCCAACATCTTTGCCAGATCCTTGATGTACATTCCAAGGAAATTGGCCATGCCGCAAAACCCTCGGGCCTCCTTGACCATGGTCAAGGTTTTGACAGCCTGGATGGCATCAGTGCGTGACTTGTGTGCCTGTATACACGGTCTCCCATCCTTCATCAGGATGTCATGTCCCATATAGGTCAGATGTTCCTGGAAGAACTGGCATTTCTTTGGTGAAATCTTTAGACCATATTTGATCAGGACCTTGAACAGATGGACCAACTCAGTGATGTGATCTGTCATTTTTGAATGCACAATAATGTCATCCATTACTGCCAGGTGGTGTTTGGTAGCCACCTTGACCATATATGGGTCTGCCTGTTGCAGCTCTTGGTCCTTTTCTGTCTGGATCTCAGTCATCACTTTGGTGATGAACTGCATCCAGACAGCTGGGGAGATTGAAAACCCCATCGGCAGATGAGTCATCAGGTACGATGGCAACCCCGAGTACGGAGTGATGCTGCAATATTGCTGCAACTCATCGTCCAGTCTCAGAGTGTGATACGCATCTCACAGGTCTATAACTGACAAGATTTTGCACTCTGATGAACCAATTTGCTGCATGGCATCCCGGACCAGTGGGATACTTGGGTTGATGCTGACAATTCTGGAGTTCAGCACCCGGAAATCAACCACCATCTGGTACAGCATGCTCGAATTCTTTCTTGGAATGAGCATGATGGGACTGCTGTATGAGGACATTCCTCGTCTCATGTAGCCGAGGAGACAGCCTTTACACATTTCTTTGTCCACCCACTTCTTTTGGTCTTCCTTGACCCCATATGGGTGTACAAAGAATGGTGACTTGTCTTTCATTTCCACATGCACTTTGAGGTAGGGACAAACTCCCACTTCATCGCGCAAGGAAAATGCGTCCTTGTACTTCAGCAGAATCTTCTGGAAGTGCTCTTTATTCGCAGGAGTCAGCACCGAATCGTCCATATTAATGAACTTTTTGATGCACTCCATATCCATCATTGTCCACCATGGATCATCTTTTTCCAACCATGGGTATGGATTGGCTGGATCTATTTTCGGTTCCTTGATGGCGCACTGTCGTCCAGTTTGTTTACAGTCTCTAGGAATGCAAACATTTCGTTCAACGTGCTGTCATCCTCCAGGAACGCACACTCATCTGGGAAGCTATTGATCAGCATATCGCGACTCTTGAAGAAGTAGCCTGTAGATCTCAGGTCCACCCCTCCCACGAAAAAGTTTTGCTTCAAAACCAAGGGCTTGTTACTGTCGTTTGTGACAGTCATTTCAAACTTTCCATGCTGATCAATGAAAGCCTCCGTGGTTTGGAACTCCTTCTGTGGATGGTCTGCACCATGTGACAGGTCCATTTTGACCAGACACTTTGAGGGCATCCAGTGTTTGACCTGTTTGTCTTGGATGGCTGGCACTGTCAACTCAATTTTTCTTGACATGTGCGCAGGCACCTCAACCAGGTTTCTGATGTATGCATTGACGGAATGCTGCAAGAATTGCATGCATTGCCTTTCGCAGTTGACTGTAGCCTCAAGTTCAAATAGGGACTTGGAACCCAAAATAAGATCCAAATCATGATCCATGTTTTCCATAACAAGTGCGAACACTTTGAAAACATGGCCTTGGATGATGGCAGTCAGCTGCACAGCCTCTTGTATCTCATGATACGTTGAGTCCGCAACTCTGATGCATACTTGATGAACCGGGTACACGGTGAGTGTTCTTTCTTTTAACACTTCCTTCACCCATTGTCTGTTGCAGATTGACTTGGATGCACCTGTATCTATCAACACATTCAGCCTTTCAGCTTCGGCGTGTGACTCATACAGTGCTCCATCCACGTAACACAAGTTGGTTATGTTGAAGTACGGCTTTCCATCCTCGCCAAAGGGTGCGCCCTTCTGCAAAGTAATGTAAGTCGTACTGACGGAAGATGTGCTGTTGAATCTTGACAAAATGTTGAAAGACATTTCTTCATACCACTCATCCACATCTGTTTGTGACGACGCGGCTGGGCCCGGATACATGGTCTGCAGAATGTGATGAGCACTGCTTACACCCTCAACGTTTTGCTGACACTTTGTACCTGCCTGGTCCATGACATACTGAACCACGTCGGTGGGAAGGGACCACACAATTCCCATCGGCGCAAGATTGTAAATGGCATCCAGCAAATCCGGCTGGTAGCCACTCACACAATCCCAGTGTGAAAGACCAGGGTCAGACGGCACCCAGGCCATCGCCTCATCCTCTGTACCCTCAAGCTCCCCGACTCCACTGTCATTCCCGACATGGTCGGCGGACTTCACCTGCCGTAGGGTCTCCCCTGAGGAGCTCCGGTCTCGAACTCCGTATGACTGTGCCAGACTCTGCTGCAACACAGCCAGCTTTCCTGGTTCGGTGACACTGAGCACCACTGAGAACTGGCCAGGTTCCACAGTATTAGCTACTGGCGTGTCACTCAACCATCCAAAATGCTCCAGACATCAAAGGTTTTCCCTCTGAAAGTCTGCCTCTGCGCCCTGACATTCCGGTGACCCTTGCGATAGGAATGGTATACTACAATCTTCCTGTGGAGAATCAAACTCATGGCACATCGAGGGTTGTTCTGCTCAGGGACTGCCGGATTTCTCTTCTGCAGGTAACTGAATGGCGTGACTCAGCCCTGCTTCTAGTTTGACGCCTCCTCTGGGTCGCCAAACTGAATGAGTACCAGATTCTGCTCCTGGTACACATTCAGATCCTCAGTGGGAACCCACTGAGTCTCCCCACATTCCACAATCTGAGGCAACAGCTGTGGCTGTTCCTCTGCCGAGTCAGCAGGCTCAGAACCGTCAGGGCCTGACTGCGCCACAATGACTCTGTTCTGTCTGCTGCTCATGTTACCTCCACGTGTGAGGTTAATGTATTTGGGTGGCTGGGGTCTTCTGTTTGGGTTTCTTGGGCAGTCCCGTGCCAAATGGTATGCGCTCTGACAGTTGTAGCACTGCATGGGCGTGCCATCAGCCTTGACCATTTTGCCTGGCAACTCAGTGCACATTGTTCTTCTGGTGTTTGGGTTGAACAGTTTCTGTTGACCCTGGGATTTTCTCATCCCACCGCCATTGTCGTTGACACTTCTGACATAGTTCAAGATTGCCTCATGAACTTCCTCCGCCACTGCTTTGGGCATTCCAGGGTTCAGCCAGGCTTGCAATGGGATGCCTTGCTGTTGCTGCGGCATTTGTGTTGACCAGCTCGCAGCTCCCTGTGCAGACTGCGGATTCCAACTGGGTACCTGTTGATCCCCACTTACATATGCTTGCATGAAGCATGGATCAGCAGTGACCACAGGGGTCGCTGTCTTTGGTTGGTTGTACACCTTCTTCATGTTTTGCAGCTGCATAAGTGTCTGACGGATCTTGCTGAATGAATCCAGCGGATCTGTCATGGTCATGATTTCCGCAGGCAGTTGAGCCTTTATCTGGTGAACAATATCTTGTTTGCTCTGATGTAGCTTCACACCCAGCGAATGCACCTTGTCCACAAACTCCAGGGCTGAGTTGAAATCTTGTGGAACCATGTTGTACCATTTCCAAATCCAAGCGACTTCTCCCCCACCTTCAAGATCATATTCTGTTTGGAAATCATTCCAAAACATCTTCCACTTGTCGGCTGTGTCCAGCACGACATCGTGTTCCGATGTCAACCACGCCAGCGGTTTGCCCACCAACTGCTGCTTCAAGGCCGCATACTGATTCAGGTGCACTTCCTTGGCCTCAGCCTCAGTCGCATTGGGTGACAAATTTGCATGATGTTAGCAATTGCCAAGCTGCCTCGGTCTGACTCTTGAAAGCTGTTAGATCAGTAACTTTGTCTGCATCAAACTTTGGAAGTTGTGCCGCATCTTGCAGCGTCCGTGCCTGTCTTGGATTTTGGTTTGCCATGTTCTCTTCTGGCTCATTGATGTCAGATTGTTTGCAGTTTGCACCTGATGGTAGTGCAATTGGGTCTGCTTTGTATTGCTTGATTTGTGGTCTTGACAGTTCTGCTGCTTTCTGCAGCTGGGGTAGGGTTTTCACCTGGGCTACTGAGTACTTTGGGGTGATGAGTCTCGTTAACTCCTCCTCACTTTCCTCAGATGCACTCAGTTGATTTATCTGCACCTGATTGACCTTTGCAGATCCCTCAGCGCTGACACCTTTCTGCATGGGTCCTGGTGGATGATCCTCGAAAGAATCCTCCGGACCTGAACCTTCAGATATGGTATGTTCAACTGATTTGTTGCCACTGGCTTCTTGCCCTGACTTGGGGGATTCGAAAACCTCAGAATCATCAGAGTTGTGCTCCTCTGAACCTTCCGGCTCTGGTGAATGGTCCTGGAACCTGGGTAGGGTCCCTGAACCTTCTCCTGGTGCAGCACTTTTTGCTCGCGAGGGCTGAACGTGTGAACCTGATGGTTTCACTCCTGCTCTTGGATCAGCTGTTTCTGATTTACTTTGTTCTTCGTATCCTCCCCTCCAGTCCCGTAAGAAAGCATCTCTATTCGCTGAAAAGCATCTCTTAACTTCCGAAGAAGCAGATGTCACCTTCCGCTCAAGGGTTTTCGTTACAGGATCGTAGTGAAAGCTTTTATCTTTGATAAGGTGCCTTGAACTGTAGTATTGTTTACTACTGTCCTTGACCCAAACCAAATCATTTGCTTCCTCCACTGCCGGTCTCCAACGTTTACAAGGCCAATACCTGTTGTCTTTCCAGACGACCAAGCCTGACTTCTCAGCCCAGCTCAGATTTTTCGGAAGAAACAACTGTTCTCACGGGAGTACTCGTTCATCAAGCACACCAGCGATTGCCTCTGCCATGTGTTTTCTTTTCAGTTCTGTCAAGGAACCTCTTCTCAAACCAATCAAAGCATATGAATTTGTAAATTTTGAGACTTTTGGTGCACAAGGATTCTCGTAAATCACGTATTGCGAAAGACTTGCGTGATTCACGGTCAAGCCAGTCAAGATGTTAGTAACTGTATCTCCTGGCTTCAACTCTTGCACGGTTCGTACTCGCATTCCATTGAGTTTTCATGTTCACCCAATGGTCGTGAGATCGGACCGAATCCAAATAATGTCCTTCCAAAACTATGAAATTGTGAAAATACACAACTTCATGTGTTGCAGAAATGTTTCCCATGAGACTTTGTGTTGTCCTTTGTTCGTTTCCGTTTCGTTTGTCGCAACTGTATCCCAAGGTGATCCTTGGTCTAGCACTCAAGAACCTCCATGTTGTGTGTGGCTCGGGTCTCAGGAGAACCCATCCTCACAACCGCCGCTACTTGCGGCACTGCGGTCGGGTACAGTCTCGGCTCAGCCGGACTGCTGCTCAGGAGATCAACTCAAGCATATGCTTCAAACGGTTTATTTCAATCCTCCCTGTCGTAAGCTGGATAGCTCTTGACAGACAGACGCAGGGTGTCGTGGTCGCGGCTTTAAGTAGGCGGCACGAGCTGCGAGTCCGGTGCGCAGCTTCAGCTTCGTGCAGCTCGGCTGAAGTGGCTTCATCGGTACTCAGCATCTCGTCCGAAAGCTGGATCGCACGCGTGGGAAGAGCCAACTCTTCCACACGACACAAGTCTGTCAGTGGCATTGCGCTGAAAGCCCCAACAGCCACAGAGGATATCTGATTTTCACCCAAATGAACGTAGGTGCAAAGAGTGAGATGCCTGAAAACATGAGCTGGAATAGAGGTGATGGAATTGCCCCGAAGGGAGACCCCGAGAGCCTCAGCAGGAATGTCAGCTGGGACCTCAGTCAGGCCCCGCCAGTTTCTGTGGAAGTATCTTCTGGAGTCATATATGGATGTATTTGAGCATCTTCCTTGAACGGTGCATTCGGCATCTGCTCCAAGTCCCGTTGCCAAGATAATCGCTGCAAAAGTATTTGACAATGTGGTTTTGACCAAACTTGTGTTCAGAGCATCAGGATCTATGAGTATATTTTTTTTCAAACTTGAAGAGAAATCATGGTTGTTGTAATCAGCAGGGACGGGGCGCGTTTCAAACTTTACCGGTGTGGCTGCCCAGTGAACCGACATGGCTGACTTAACTCAATCTCCAACCCATGCACGGGCGAAGTCGGCCACTTCGCCGCTGGCCAGTTGCATGCGTAATGTTGGGAACACACTCGCAGCGACGCAGCAACCAGCGTCGTGCTGCCCTGTCGTGCTGTGGCGTCGCCCCATTGGGTTTGTATGGAGGCTGCTGTTGTGTCGCCCCAACTGCTCCTGGAGCGGTTGGGGCGATGTAAAAGCAGCCCAATGCTGACCCAATGGGGTGATGGGGTGGTCGCGTTGCTGGTTGCGTCGCTGCTGCCGCGTCGCCGGGAGTGTGTTGCCAGCCTAAACGGGAACAGATGCAGCCACCATTACAGGTGAACTTACCAAGACAGAGAAGTAACTGCAGCCTCATCCTGTATATCTTGTGATGTGATTCGCGTTTAAATCCTGTGTTCTTTTTGGAAATCTCTGATCCAGTTTGTCTGGCAAATTGTTGGCAATAGTTTTCAAGTCTGTGACGTCGTATCGCAAGTTGAAAACTTCTCCGTCTGCAACTCGTAAATCTGCCCAATTGCGGACGAAATCAACCCAACCAGAGGTTGTCCTGTCCTCAACCTGTGGATTCAATGCGCAGTTTGAGCAAACAACCCGCAACCCTGGAAACGCAAACCCAGACGTAACATTTAGGCTTGCTGTGATTGTCAAAAGTTAAGTTTACGTCTGCTTTTCCAGGTTGCGGGCTGTTTGCTCAAACTTACCAACATTCACAACTAAACGTCCTCTCTATAAGCACATGTTACGCTCACTGAACACCAGGTGTATTAGCATTGCTGTTTACGGGTGTAGTTCTGAATACACGGTTCGGGGCTCTCCATGACTGAGTGATTCCTTTGTGGGGTTTGTGGGAAAATTTACCCTGATCACGACATTGCGTTTCTCGTTAATTTCCCACACACGTCTAAAAGTGGTACACAGGAAGAACAGGCCCGCGGGCCTCGCGCTGACTTGAACCCCAAATTTGTCAGTGGCTCTAATGTCGGTGCCTCATTCCGCTGGTTTTTCCCGTCCGCTTTTCGGCAAAAACATGAACTCTCACCACAAAGGATAAAAAATATCGTCTACAAATTTAGGACGTCACAGTGATTTGATGACGTCAGAATGTTTGGGCTTGTGTGATTTGAAACAAACGTTCTGTTGAGCCTCCTTTTGCACTCAGCTTTGTCAAACCCAAAAGAACAGAAAAATACAACATTGAAAAGTTTAATATCTATTTAAGATCTATCTCCTTGCAGATTACCTTGGGCTGTTTGTTTTGCTGCATTGAAATTAATATATGTATGACTGCATGAGGGGAGATCAGCAGGGAGATGTTCAGGGAGATAGCAGCAAGGCAATGCTCAGTACATATTGGGCTTTGCTGCAGCACCATCCTGTATATCTGTATGTCAAAAAATTGAATAATTTCATGCTCAATTACATACAAATGAACCCAACTCTTACCCAAATCACCATTTGAACACATGCTACCACTCAAACCCCAAAGCAATACACTACATTTCATCAATGGACTGCTTTCACCAAATATTTATACTTTCTAAGATACAGACCCATTTCTACATCCATACCCCACATTTTCAGCCCTTCTCAATGTGAACTTTTTGGCCTGAAGAACCGAAAAACTTTTAAGTTTCTAAAATCCTTCAAGCACATTATCCCCAACCCAAATTGAACCAAAATAGCCCAAAATATCCAAAATTGATCCTGATCTTGAGCATGAAACTACTTCACAGATATGCTTGGTTGACTCTGCCTGGAGGTGCTTTGATTTGGGTTATTTTAATTTGGGTCATTTTTCAAGCGATACCAAATCGCGCAACCCTCCTCAAATCACCCAAAAAGCTGAGCTATTGAACGCGCGCAAGGTAAACAAAAACAATGCCTCAAAAAGTTTTCTTTCGTCAATTTCGGTTTCAGCCAGAACTATACTCGCCGAAATACGCATCCTCAGATCACTAAAAAACATTGGCCTTCTTCCTGTTTGCAGGCTGTTTTCTGAAAGACTCGTCCGTCTGTTCTGGAACGAGAGAGATATTCTTCCTGCATGTACCAGGCATCTTGGAGTGCTGCATGGAGTGCGCTCCTGTAGGCAGTGTGTGCACACTGCCTGTTGTTTGCAGAAACAAGAAGCAGTACTCAAGGCAACTGCAGTGCCAAGTCCCTTGCCGGTAATGTCGTCGATTCTTCCTTGTCCTCATTGTCTTCCACAAGTCATGCAGTCCATGGGGTGGGGGGGCTCTGGGACAGGCGGGGTCTGGGGTGAGGGGGGTCTGGGGAGGGGCAGGGGACATTTCATCCACCTTGTCATGCACTACCACATGGTGCTTCGCCCTGAAGGAACTTCGTACAATGATCAAGAGAGAGGAAAGAGATTTTGATACCATCAATTGCAATGACTGGCGAAATTGAGATGGTGCTCCATTTGAAAAGACGTTTGGTTTTCGTTCAGCGGCAAACGCTGTGGTCTGTCTTGTCACCCTCTTTCGTCGTTTCCTGCTGTCTTGAGTTGTTGGCCAGTCCCTTGGGGCAGCTTCGGTCCAAATGAGCAAGAACTCTTTTCTGGTGGCAGGGGCATCACACGCGACGCGCAGTTCTACCCATGCAGATCTACCATAGCGAGGGATCCATGGAGGCCTGCAACTCGTCAAGCGTGACACGTTTGCTTTGGGTGTTTCTCAACAGTTTCCACACCATTGATCAGTTGGAAGAAAACACAACTCTGGAACGACTTCTTCCATGGAAATGCGTCAGTGCTGGGGCATTTTGTTCCTTGTTTTGCACAGCACGTTTCGCAAGTTTCTTATCAAACCAGCGACCATCCCGCAAATTGTGTAGTGATGCGGATCCAGTTGCTGGAGAGAGCAGACCATTGCACGAACTGGGTGTGTGCCTGATGGACATACGCAAGGGCGGGTGTTCTGATGAAGGTCATGTTGGCACTTCAGGCCTGTCGTCAGAGACCTCTGATTAAAAAATAGAATTTTATTCGACTCGTCTTAAGTAATGTGTAGGTAATGTGAGGACCACCCCCCGCCCACCTCGATCAGCCCCTCACAATGCCCCACCCATCTCCCAATACAAGGAGTGAAAGAGTTCTTTTATCTCCAAAACTGAGCCACTTTGTGGGTCCCAACATATTCACCTCCACAACATGCACTTTTTTGGGCGTCCGACCCTGGGTTCAAAAATGGTTCCATGCATGCAGTAGACTTCAGTATTAAGCGACAAATTTGAGCACCTGCAGGTCTGTTGGACCCTGTTATCAAACCGTGGATCCGCAAACACGCCCCGGGCAGGATGCTGGATCCACCTCAAACAAGACTTGGATTTGACATGCACACACTGCTCAATGGAAACAGATCAGGTACGAGGTATGTCAATGAAATGATAATCAGCCGGGCGCTTTGCGGACACGAATTCTTTCAAATTGAAAATGCTTTATTCAACGCAAATACCATGCCAAAAATGACTTGCCAAACAGTCAACAATCATGCCAACACAAGTCCTAAAGTGGACAAAGATCGCTCAAAAAATTCACGGAATAACGCCTGGCTGATTATCATTTAATTGACATACCTCTTATCGACCATGCGTGCATACACCCTCATAGCCCAGCGGACCCTGGATCCCACCTCCCCAGGCTCGTACCAAACCCTGGATCCGCCCCACCCATAAAGCCCAGACCATGATCTGCTCCTGCTGTGTGTTTGTCAGCAGAGTGTCGTGTGCTTGAGCTGTATCTTGGTTGTCGCCTGCATGGGCAGCATTCAGCTGCAGGGTGCCCTCATTCCATGCACGGGTTTGTTGGCTGCAGTGACAGACGGGTGGTCAAGATCCAACAGAAAAGGACATTGTTTTCTGCAGTAATATTGCAGTAATACGCAACAACTTTGCATGGACACAGGAGAGTTGGGTGATATATTCGGTGAAACGTGTGCATGCCATGGCTTCAGCGCCAAAGCGAGCTGCGTGAGCGTTGTGTTTGATGATGTCTCGTTGGATCCGAACGACAATGAAAATTTGAGAATCTGGATCAATTGGATACGTGCATAGGTGCATGGACACAGGAATATGTAGTGTGACGCGTGTGACGTCACAACATAGGCGTCTTCAATCGTGACGTCACAAAACAGAGATAACTTCCAGCGTCATTTTCTACAGTGACGTCAGATTTATCTCCACTGGTCCATTCTGTTCAAAGAAGGCCACGTGCCGGAAACCAAGGAAACAAAATCTTCTAACATTCCATCAGCTCTTTACGGACGACGCAACTTGAGCCGGACTTTCCACTTTCCAAGGCTGCCATACGCAGACATGGTGACGTCACAAAGCACCGCATCTATGACGTCACCAAACGTTGCGTCCATCACAGCGTCACTGAGGACGATGTACCTGATGTACGTGGGTGAGTATGTAGATTCTATACACCAAGCCCGAGCACTCAAGGCCCTGCAGTGGCCGCGTTGGGCTGGAGCACACTGATTCCAACTGGCGAATTGCACAACTGCATGCCACGGGAGGGAAAGTGTGTTCGCTTTTTCCGAGAAACCATGCGTGTTTCTGTTGTCGGTTTGGGAAATCTCAAATTCTGATTGATACCTTGCCCATGCAATGCTACAAAACGTCAGAGCTTCACTTCACAAGATCAGTCCATGGCAAGTAATGGGGTCTGCCACCATATGAGGTGCTATGCTGAGTTTTGGGTTGTTGACCCATGTCTTGGCGCTCAACAGTATCTCGGTGTCTTGACACCTTGTCACAAAGAGAACAAGAAGCAGTGCTCAAGGCAACTGCAGTGCGAAGTCCCTCACCGGTAATGTCATCAATTCTTCCTTGTTCATCAATTCTTCCTTGTCCTCCTTGTCTTCCATCAGTCCAGGCGGGGTCCAGTATGGGGAGGGGGTCTAATAGGGGAGGGGGTTGGGGGAGACATAGGGGGAGAGGGCTAGGGGGGAGGGGGGCAGGGGACATTTCCATCCACCAGCCATATACTGCACTACCACATGGTGCTTCGCCCCAAAGGGCACAACAATGCTCAGCGCTGAGGAGGACACGGGCCATACAAGTGCGCTCTCATAATTCACGTAGTCACCTGTTGTGCATTTGTATTTTTCAGAAAAATAGACAAAGGTTTGCGCAGATAGTGCGCATTGATCTGTTTCCTTCCGATTTGGGTTTTCACACAGATGACGCACCGTCATAATTTTGACGCAAGGCCAGGAACTGACCAGACGCTCTGCATTCGGCGTCATGTTACATTTGACACCCGCGTGTCAAATTGTCAAAATTCTGACACCGCCCTGCCTGTGTGAAAACCCCTGTTCGGTCTATCTGCATGTGGTTCTCATCAAGTAGGCCTTCACCTGTTTGCCACGTTTCAGTGTCTGTGCTCCTGGCGCTCCCCTCCGGTACAAACAGTGATTGTACCACGTTCTTCTTCTGGGAGGAAGACTGCCAGAATGACTACAACAGCACCAGTAGGGTGTTTTCCAGGACCTGGTGGGGCCTGACTGAAGTTCCACAGGATATTCCTGCTGACGCCAGGGTGGTTAATCTGAGAGGCAACAAACTGACGAGTTCCAGCTTTGAGCAAGAAGGTTCGGACGCACTCAGCAATGTTGAGGAGCTGAATCTGCGGAAGAACCACATCAGGAGCATAGAGGGAGTGTGGAGGGGCCTTGGGAGTCTAAAACAGCTGGACCTGAGAGAAAACCAACTTTGGAGAATCAGGCCCGGTGCCTTGTCTGCCCTGCTGTCCCTGGAGAACCTTCTCCTGTATTGGAACAACATCGGAAGGATTGAGAATGGATCCTTCGCAGGTCTTCAAAGTCTCAAAGTGCTTGACCTGACCTCCAACAAAATTTCTGTGGTTGAAGTGGGTGCATTTGAGTGTCTGAAGAACTTGGAGAAACTATACCTTCGGTTCAATGACATCAGAAATATTGCTGGAGTATTCAGTGGTCTGCACAGTCTAAAAATTCTGAGCTTGAGTGGCAATGAAATTTCAAAGATCGAGGAAGGAACCTTTGATTCTACAGGAAACCTTGAACAACTGCATCTGTCCAGCAACAAACTCAGTTTTGCAAGGCTCAATGGAGCTGATGTGTGGCGGGGTCTCAGCAGCCTGAAGTATCTGGGCCTTTCTTCAAACAAGATGTTCTACATTGAAAAAGGGGCCTTTGCTTCTCTCAACACTCTAGAGCAGCTTGACCTGAACTTAAATAAATTGAGAAGTGTAGATGGACTGTTTGATGGTCTGTACAGACTGAAATACCTCTTTCTCTATTACAATGAAATTGATCACATTGAGGATGGAATTTTCGATTCCCTGTACTCTTTGACAACAGTGACGCTTGGCAGCAACAAACTGACCACGGTGAGATGGGACCTCTTCAAGAATGCAAAACGACCCATAGAGCTGGACCTGAACCCCATGGAGAACAAATGGGATTGCAGCTCCCTCTGCTGGTTGAAACAGGAGGAACAGCACGGGACAGTCACGTGGTCTTATCGTGGAGCTCCCAGTTGTGAGTCTTTGGACTGGGCTTCGTTTGCATGTGGCAACCCAGGTAAGTCTGATTTTGTAAAGTTTTCTAATTTTGAGTCATATGGAAAATTGCTGTGAGAGCTTTTTCATTGAAAGCCTTGCAGTACTTCCCAGATTGCTTTCTTTCATTAGAACACTGTACCTACTATGCTACTTCTTTGCTGACATAATTTCCTGTTTAACATTGTCATTCAGCAAACCCACCAGGTAAACCAAACAAGTGATTGTGGTACTTTGAACATTCAGGAGATTGTCCAGAGCCAGGAGGAGTCCCTTTCTCCAACAGAACCAGATACAACGGACCCTACAACCCAGGTTCTCAAGTTGCCTACAGCTGCCTTCTGGGAGGAGGTGGTGGAACCATCACATGTCAGAGTAACGGAAGCTGGACCCAAAAGCCCTCGTGTTCAGGTGAGGGTTTGTGACAGCCCGGAACGATCAATCGTAAATTATAGGGATTTAAAGCACAATATCTATGACGATGTATCAGTTCAGGATTTTTCATGATCAGCAGCGAAGTCAATTGACCAGTCTGCCCCGAGAAGGACAACAGAATCGGCTGGTTTGGTATTGGCTCTGAGTGACCACCCGTGTCCTTTCAGGTCGACAGTGAACAACCCACGTCTTGTAAATGGATCATGAAATCAAAATGCATGTATGTTTCAGATTTGACTTCACCAACGCAATCTGAGACCCTGTCAGGCTGGAATCTGACGGTAGATGTCGTCACGAACACGCTCGAAGATGACGTCACACACCAGGTGGCGGAACATCCAACCACACAGCCCGCGAACAAGACTGATACTGGTGAGTTGATGGCCCAAAGACTGTTGGGCCGAAGTGGACAAAAGAGTATTGACTGAGCCTTGTCATGATTGCCTTCCAAACGAATTGCCAACAGAAGACAATGGTCAACTCAACCTGTTCTGCATTGAAGTTTTCTGGTGGAAGTAATGCTTGAAACAACGTAACTTGTAACAACAACTCCTGAATAATACAAGATTCGCAAAGATTGAACAAGAAACGTTCTTCAAATTGCGATGTTGTAGCTGACTGCTAAATGTTCCCTGAAGAGGTTCAATAGGACTCCATCCTCATATCACGTTTTCTGTTTCAGAATCTGTCGAACCTGTGGAAGAAAGTGGGAATGGTAGGTTTCTGCCAAAATTGTGAGAACTGGGAAGTGTAACAGTTTAACAAAATCGAAATAATGCCACTTGGAGCCCTCTGCTTGAAAAAAGCTTGCATTGCCACTGCATGGCCAACAACCAAAACAAAGACTGCTGTCTGAGCTCAAGTTTGCAAAGTCTCAGTGTGCATATTGTCAACACACACACACACGTGTACACACACGCACACCTTTCGTACTTACAGCTCGATCGGGGATGCTTCTGATGATTGTTGGTGTTGGAGGGACAGCAGCCGGTGTTGTCATCCTGGCTGTTATTGTTGTGATCATCTGCTGCGTTAAAAGGTGAGACAAAGCACAGGCATTTGCCAACATGTACTTGACAAAGAATGTCCACTTCAAACACTTGACCCTCCCACTGAGTAAAAATTGAAACCAAGGTTCAGACACACCAGCCAGGTTTAGTGCGACGTTTGAAATTGAAAACATCAATGTGAACCTCAAACAAATTTTGTGTACCTTGACTTTTCCACATTTTGGAAATTATTCCACATTTTCAAAGTACTGTTTATCAAAACTGACCAAGAACCAGGGTTTCTCAAGCAGAATCTTTCTGTGTAAGGGTGTCTAAAGTTGATGGGACGTTGATGTTTTCAATTTCAAACGTCTTGATTAAACTGCCTACTGTCAAAACTGTTCACATACAAGGTTGGAGCACAACATTGCAGGTGTTTGTCATTGCGTGGCTTGTTTTTCCTACGCAGGAAAGAAGGAAAAGGCAAAATGCAGCAAGGAACAACCAGGCTCCACCAGACCAAGGTGATGACGATGCTGATGACGAGTATGAATGGGATGACGACTGGGATTCCGTGGATGGCCATTCATACATCAACACCAGGGACAATGATGAGAACCGTGCAGTGAGCCTTGCGCACATGTACGAGGATCCTTATGAAACGATCAACATACCTGAGTACGATGAAGTGTGTGAAATGGACAGTTTGAATCCAGGTGGGGCATTCTCTGATGCTGGGGCCAACCATGTTCGCAACCCACCAGACGCAATGCGTGCAGTCTCTGATGACAACACAAACCCCAAGTCTGTCTTTAGAGCAACAGGAATGCCAAGCTGTCTTGATGAAACAAATCGCAAAATTCCAACACGTGTTGCAAATTGTAACCGTGGTTCCAGTGCAGGGCCACACCCAAGGTACGCCAGCATGGTTACCCCTCCTTCAGATGATGTACCACCCATTGGCCAGGTATGCAGTACCACCTATGAGGGTGCAGATGCCCTTCTCGGTGCTCCTGCGGCAACCAGAATCAATTTTGCGTCAACCACTGATCCAGATGATGCAGAGGTCCGGGGTGAGGTCTGTCTCACTCAGTACCGCATGGTCAAGGCTCCAGATGGGGAAATCGCAGAGACATCTGTTGTACACTACCCAAGCGCCAACATGTCAGCTCAGAGCCAGCAAATGGCTATGCATGCTGCTCATATCCCCAAGGGTCCCAATCCAAATGTGCCCAATGTTGAAATGACTAATACGGGAGCTTCTGATGAGGTTGTGCCTACAGGAGATGTAGAGGTCACTGAGTACCAGACAATTCAGACGCCCGAGGGAGCTACAGAGGAGACATCTGTCGTGACCCACCCAGAAGTATCTGCAGAGCCAGAAGATGGAGACGTTGGGGGAGAAGTAGGGGTCACGGTCTACAGTCAGGCGAGGTTCTGACTCACTGGGTGGACCATTGGCAGACTAGCTGCAACACACAAATAGTGAGAGAAGGCGGGGAAGAGAAGTGTAACATTTTGTACAGGGCTGTTGGAAAATGTGCGACTTTCGTTCTGAGTATGATGTACGTAACATTCATGGCATGAAACTGTTGCCTTGAGAGCTTCACATTCTTGTTGGTGGTTCAACAATTTGGGCAACTTTCCGAAATGAAGATGAAAATATTTTGTGCTCGCTTCACAATGTGCTTGCGTGTATACAGCTTGCCTTTCTCTGCACGCTGCATGATTCCGCAGAGCTTATGGTGGAGACGGAACAATGAGGGGTGGTGAAGAGTGCGTTCACAGGGCTGTTTTGCATGTTTGTGTATTAAATGACCATATAACTGATTTGGGGGACCCAAGTTGCATGTTTCTATGGTGCCCGGTGCGAACTCCTGCTTTGCACAAACACCTTCATTTATGTCACTTGAACAACTACGTTGGATGAAACAATACAAAACAATACAACAATACAAAACTCTGTAATAAACACGCTTTTGCAAAACATGTAGAAGTTTTTCATACGGTGTGATGGTGTGATTATTGTTTCCCAGTCAGATTGAGTTGAGCAGCTGATGGAGTCTCTGTTGGACAGAGGAGAAAACAACGTTCAATGCTTTTCACGTAAAAAATCCAGTCACAGAGCCCAAATCATTTCTGCAGACAGGTACCAAAGTTTGTTGGAGACAATTTGCCAAGAAAACTGCGAGTTTTCAATGTGGCGCCCGGTTGAGTGTGGCCAAGGGGAACCTCGGTCTTTTCACCACGGATTCAGAAGTGTGGCAAGTGTCCTTTGCAAGTGCAAGTGGCAAGTGGCATGACGCTTCAAAAGAGGAGCCAAGACCTACCACTGCGCAGGCTACGAGGACGTATCCAAAATTGTAAGAATCAGCATGGCCACTGCCTTTGACCGATTTGGAGTACTTTGCGGGTTTTGGGCACAGCTCATTAAACACAGGTGACAACAAACATTGTCACACGGATAGCAAATGGTAAGAGTGCTGTGCCTCAATCGCATTGCATAACTTCAGGAATCAATAGTCGAAGCCAGAGCAGTTTGGTCACAGTACGAAGTCCGTAAACATCCTGGTTCTCACATTTATTGGCTACATCCTCATAGAAGCCTGCAACTCGTCACGAATGACATGTTGTGCTGGGCTGTGGGAGGAAATGCATTGTTGAGAACATTTGATTCGTGGTCAACACAAGTGTGCAAAAAGCCCGTGTTCCGGCACTCTGCTGGCGCCCTTCTCAAGAAAGTTTCCGCCCTGCCGAGAAGTTGATCCAGAATGAAAGGTCCTGGAAGTATGTGCCGGCAAAATGGCGGATTTAGGAATTGTGGGTTGGGCACGCATGCACAGCCGGATACTTGCTGGAACTGTGGATCCTAGATCCAATCAACGATCTGCAGGGCGGGGCCGGGGGCTTTGAGGGATTTGATTACTGGTGGGTGTCTTGTCATAGACGCAATTTGGTGTTTGTTGGGAAATCAGACACATTGGAGAATGGTCGGTTGACTACTGTGTGATCGCTGACACAGTTGCGGTGCTGTGGACACAAATTATGTTGGCACAGGTGCAAGCTGTGCACACAGGGGCAGGTCCAGGGTCATGGGAATCATCCATGACAACTCCAATCTGTGCACACCCTTGCAAAATGTCTGTTTGTTTTGTTGTCAAAAAATAGCTCGAGCTAGCTCACATGCACCTTCAACTGCACCTGACGCCATTTTGTTGAGGGTCAACAGCACCAGACAAGAGCAAATTTGGAACAGTGCCAACTTTTTATAGCTGTATTCTGATAAAGAAAAACCCACTTTGGCACAGAATCCTGCTTCCAAAAGAAACCAATACACTAAATATGAACAAAATAGAGGTTTGTTTTCATGATGAAAGTGAACGCTCTGGATGCAGTGTAAATAACCAAAAACTAAACGATTAAACGCATGCAGTTGTCCAGCCCAAGAGAGCCGGGAGACTCCACCCCTCTATGTCCCCACCCAGGATCAGCCGCTAGACCCCAGTGGGTTCCGGATCCCCCCTCCTCATTCCACCCTGGATCCATCTCCCGCCGTTATCACGAGCTGCCACCCTGGATTTATTCAGTATCCGGGACTGTCACTGGTGCTGGGCCGCAATGGAGAGACACTCTCCACGTGGCCAAAGCAACACAGATTATACCGCGTCACATGCCCTGTTGTGTTCATAAATCCTTCTCCACCAGATCCACTGTTATCTCAACAAACAGGATTTGTTTTGTTGTCCGGGTTGTGTTACTTGTGTCAGTGTAAACATCTTGTAGTGAAGTGACAATGTCCCTGTGTCCGGGTTTTGTATGCGGTATGAGGGGTAAACGTTCAACACTGCAGCAAAACACTGGAAACACAACACACATTCAAGTGCATGCATGCAAAGGAACAACGTTTGTCTGGTGCGCAAAATAATTTCTACGATTTGAGACGCTTTTGGAGACGAGGCCTGGTGTTTCTTTTGAATGTCCGGACATGGTTGCAGAGTGGTTGGCAGGAAAGGAGCAGAGATGTTCCTCTGGGATTACACTGGAACTTGACCATTCGTGCCAACCCAAAAGTGCATCCACACAGAGGTACGGTGAGATGAGTGGTGTGGTTTGTGACGTCATTGGAAAGACGCCTATTTCCTTGTGACGTCACACGCAGTGCGAGTTTCATATGCCACAAGCCAGTGGTGAGGTGGCGCCACTTCGCCGCAGGTGGGAGATGGGGCGAAGTGGGCGAAGTCAGCCGTTTGGGGAACACTCCACCAACCTGCACACGTAAATGTAATGCGTGAAATGTCACAGAAAAGAAGTTGTGACATCACAGTGGAGGCACTTGATCACAACAACGACTGAAATCTGCAGCTGTTTTATGGCTGAGGATATCCATTCCAGCCATGCATACTGCTGGTAGAAATAATTGCCCAATGAAAGTTATATTTATCTCTTCAGCATTGTCACTGGCAGAAGCGCTGGTTCGAAACTGCGTGGGATATTCTTCGGCAGTTTGAACTATAGTCTCTTCGCTTGCAGTAAAGGAGGAATCCACCGTGCGACTGATTTCGCTTGGAGGTAGCATACTGAATGCAAATTGAGCAGACGAATTTCACTGGATTTGTGTGTCTGTGCTGTGTGTTCTGCGTGTTGTGTGTGTGCGTGTGAGTGCTGTGTGTGCAGTGTGTGCGTGTGTGCGTGTAGTGTGTGTGTTGTGTGTGTTGTGTGTATGAGTGTGTGCGTGTGTGTGCTGTGTGTGTAGTGTGTGTGCTGTGTGTGTTGTATATGGGTTTGTGTGCGTGTGTGTGTGTGTCTTCATCTTTTTCAGCAAACTGAAGCAAACTAGCCTCGAAGCAGACAGGACAGACTGGAACCAAACGTACCCTGGTCTGACTCATACAGAATGACGTCTATCATGATTCTTCTCGTTACTTCCTGGGGTAAGCACAACACTGACTGGGAGTGCATGTTCAACACTCTCTCAGAAAAGGCCTCATGATTGGTGATGTGCCATTTCAGTGTTTTAGTTGTAACCCCCTCCCCGCGAACAAAATGTTGTTCTTTTGTTGACCCTCTGCATCGTCATAACCCTCCACCGTTTTTGATTGAACGCAAAAAAATTCTGTGATGGTGAAACGCAGAGACCTCAAGCGCCTGCTCTGCATTTCTCTGTGGGTTCCGTTCTTCTGTGGCAACCATGTGAAGATGAAGCAAGTGACAGATAGAGAATGACGTCATGAGAACAGCGCATGGGGATTTCCGTGTCAGACCTAATCCACCGTCTGGACCTGCTTATCATTTTTCTCTTTTTTGTAGTCCTGCTTATGGCTTCCTTGAATCACACAGAAGGTGCCTGCACTAGCCTATTTGCCTGCAGAAATGTCTACACCGAAAATAGAGTTTTCTACAGACAGTACTGGGGCCTGACTGAGGTGCCACATGACATCCCTGCAGAGGCTCTGGAGGTTCATCTTACCAGCAACAGAATCAGTGTGCTTCCTACTGGAGTGTTTGATAACCTGACAGAATGCCAGTACTTGGCTCTGGATCAAAATGATATTCTAACCATACCTCCTGGGATTTTTAGTCACATGACTCAGTGCACACGGCTGGAATTGAGCAAAAACAAAATCCCCTCTCTGACACAGGAAGCCTTTTCTGGACTCATCAATCTTGCTTGGCTGAGACTGAATGACAATCAAATTTCTCGTATTCAAGATGGAGCTTTTGATTCTCTGAGGAACTTGAAGAAACTGTATTTCAATGGCAATCTGATCAGAAGTATTGATCTTGGAACCTTCAGTGGCCTTCAGAAGCTAACAAGACTGGATTTGCATGACAATTCCATCAGTCGCATTAGAGAGGGAGCATTTAAGTCTCTGGAGAGTTTGGAAGTGCTTCTTCTTTATCAGAACAACATCAACAATACTGACAGGCTCTTCACAGGACTATCTTCCCTGAAACAGCTTGATATTTCAAACAACAACATTCACACCATCCTTGAAGCATTTGTGGGTCTTCACAGTCTTGAAATTCTCAAACTACATCTGAACAAATGTTTTCATATTGAAAAAGGGGTTTTTGAACATCTGTTCAACTTGAAGGAACTTCATCTGTATGACAACAACATCAGCAAAATTGAAGGAATTTTCAAAGGCCTCCACAGTCTGGAAACATTGCGTCTCTCTCACAATCAAATTTCTGAGATCAATGAAGCAGGTTTCCATGGTGATGTTCCTATTCCAGGGGCGTTTGACTATCTGTGGTCCATTCAGCAGATCTACTTGGACAATAACCGCCTGACAACCCTTCATCCTAATGTTTTCATCAATTTGCCTCGACCACTGCAGCTACAGTTGAGAGGTAATGATGCAGCAGGGGACACCAACCAGTGGAACTGTAGCTCCCTCTGCTGGTTACAACATGAAGAGAGATTCAGGACAATTTCATTGATAATCAACTACTGGAGTGATCCTGAGTGTATTGGTGGTGTGGATTGGCCTTTTGTGGAGTGTGGTGACCCAGGTGAGTGAGGGCTTGTGTCAACAGGTGTTGGTTGTGCTTTCATGTGTACGTGCGGAAGCTTTTTCACAGTGCTCACAGTGTCTTGGATTTCCCGTCATCCGAACCCACCCAACGCGCAGACAAAATGAAGAAATTGGCAAACACAAAATCCAAAACAAGGTCGTCTATCAACAGAAGGCAAGGTATTAAATTAGAATGTTCCGTTTGTCAGGTGTGTGTCCAGAGCCTGGAGGTATTCCAAACACAACGCGAACCAAGTACAATGGTCCCTACAACAACGGTTCTCAGGTTGTATACATCCAGAGTGAGAGCCAGTGTGTAACCACCATCACATGTGAGCGCGCAGTGTGGTCCCAGACGAGAAACTGCACAGGTACTACCTTTAGAATGGGGAGTTTTTGTGCACCGCGCTACGCCGACGCAAAACGCAAACGCAAACGTAACTTTTGGCGTGCTGTGATAGTCAAAAGTTATGTTTGCGTCTGTGCTTCCATGTTGTGTGCTTTTTCCACAAACTCGCCATCAACTTCAACCACTATACACTGAGTGGAACCGTCTCTACGAAGTTGCGCAGGTCAAGCAAATGGGCCAGATTTGTCATCCTGTTTTCAAATGTCTTTTTGCTTCATATCTGGCAAATAACCCAGGTGCTGGCGCGCACTGGGTTTTGTTGCAATTCCCCAACAAATGTGTTGGTTCCAGTCAGACTGTCCAGTATGAAATGCACACACAGTTGAGGTTTTGAATCCAATGGTTACTTTTCAACATAAAAAGAGGACAAGTTGTGTCTGATTGTAATTTGCTTTGCATTTTCAGCAGAATATGAGGGCACATCCAGTCCCACACTTGGAAGTGACAAGGGTAAGTTGACTGCGTTGACTGCCTTGGTTGTACCTTGCCAGTTCTGCTCAGTCTGAAATAACAGACATTCATTTGCACATTATTGTAAGATTGGGCTGCAGCACATGACTTGCAAACAGCAGCACAAGTAAAAGGTTTCAACTTCATGTCCTGGAGAGCCATTTCTGAAGATGTTTGCTCTCAATCTTGCTGCTGGGAGCTTGAGGAGTGGCGCAGATTGATTTGCTGTGATTCTGTTCAATGTCTGTTGGAAACATGGAAGAACGTTTTCGCTTGCAATTTATCCTGTCTTATTTTCTTGTCCCACGGAGATTCAGAATTTTCACCAGCGTCTGGGTGGATTACAACTGCTGCATCTGTGTCTGTCATGATCATGATCACTTTAGTCATCACCATACTGTGTCATCTGAAGAGGTGAGAACCAAGAGGAAAGTTTGTGGTAATGTTGGTGTGATGTCATGGGCAATTTCAAAATTGAGCCCATACAAAGGTTGTGATGTTGGACCTCAACATGTTCATTTTAGGGAGAGAAAAGATAATGCAGACATTTATGACCAGTCAGCAACAACAGAGGAAGATACAGATTGGGATGATGCCTGGAGTGATGACTGGGATTCCCTGAGTGGCCATTCGTATGTGAACACCACAAACAACTGTGAAGGTAGTGACAGTGCCACCAGTCTTGAACATGTGTACGAAGACCTGGGTGAAATTGTGCTTCAACCAGTGTACAACAACATGATAGATTCTGATTGTGAAAACCTTGATGAATCAGTTGCTGATCCTGATTGTGTTGACAATACCTGCCCTGAAAGCACATTTTCCACCAATGATGCATCAGATGCTTCAGTTCTCCTGTCAGAGGCAACAACTGTCAAGTCTCTGTATGAAAACACCACTGTCATATCTGCTGAGGAAACTATGCCCAAGGTTGTCTTCAGTGATGAACTTGGTCAGGAACATGGTATGAATGCTGAAGCAGCTGCCTATGATCACCTGCACCTGCAGAATCCACCCAAGTGGAACCTAAACCCAGAGAGTAGGTATTCCAGAGTGGACTCTGTCAGGCTGCAGGACACTGCTGCAGCAGTGGGGCAAGTCATGTGCACCATCTATCAGAAAACAGCTTCCCTGAGCAGCGTTCGTGAAGGGGTTCAGGAACCGAATGACCGGTCTATTGGGCCAGGGGAAGAGGGTCCAATGGGAACCACAGGCACCGACTCACGAGCCAATCATGCCTCTCCTTATCCTGCACCAAAAGGCAACGTGGGGATCACGCAATACCACACCACACAACTTCCATGGGGTGGTAAAGAAGAGACATCTGTGATGACTCACGCATCAACGGATGAGCCACCAGCCTGTGTTGCGTCTGAAGGTTGTACCGGGGTCACTCAGTACCACACTGTCCTGACACCTGACGGAGAAGAAGAAGAGACTTCTGTCATGATTCATGCAGGAGCCAATGATGGGTCTGGCAACGCTGCACCTGAGGGGAATGTGGGATTCACTCAGTACCACAGCACTGTCACTCAATGGGGGTCCAAAGAAGAGACTTCAGTAGTAATCAATGTAGGAGTCAGTGATGCACCAGCCTATGTTGCGCCACAAGGGAATGTAGATGTCACTCAGTACCATACTGTGGAGACTGAACAGGGAGCAGCAGAGAAGACTTCTATTGTATTCCACATGAGAGATGATGAGACACAGATGGCAGCACCCGAGGGTCAGGTCAGTGTCACTCACTATCACGTGGTTCAGAACCCACGTGGTGGTCATGAAGAAACCTCATTGGTCATCCACCCTGGAAATGATCAAGGTTCCTCAGAGGCAGACGTCATGGCTGAAGGAGAAGTGAGAGTCACCAACTACATACCCCTTCAGCCAATGTGAGGAAAACTGGACGACATCCCAACACCCGAGTGGCGAACCACACAATGATTAATTCAAGTTTGGTAATTATTTGCTGCTGCTTGAGGATAATTTTTATTGGATTTTGTAACATATTTGTTGTGTGAAGCACAGGCACGCCCAGTCCGGCTCCACTGACAAGGACCAGCCATGTACCCAGTCATTAGCTCCGACAGGGGCACTGATTGGAAAAGATGCATCAGACCATGTGACTGATGCAACCAGATTGCAAGTCACAGGCTACTTGAGGAAGGTGTTGTGTATAAATTTGTGGGGCCAGATGTGAAGTTGAGACTTTCAATTGATTGTTATGCTCATTGATTTGAATGTGTATATTTATGATGTAAACAATGTGACAATGGAGGCACTTGTGGTCAGCTGTGGTTTTGTTTTCCAAAAGAAATAACAAGAAGATTTTGGATGGTTTCCTCGTTTTCAAATTGTCTCATCAAAGGGAAAAATTTCAGTCTCACAAGTCATGTTGGATCTGCCAGGCGCAAGCCTCTCTTTTATCTGACTTCGGTGCAGTATCCGACGAGTTTATTCACGGGTTGGTGTTTATCTGAATCGACAGGAATTCCATGAAAATTGTCTGATGAAACTGGGTAGGAAGACCCACAAATATGCTTCGTTTCTGACTTCTCATTGTACTACTATGCATGAATAAATCCTCCCAGCCATGGAAAGGCAATGCAGAATGATTTCAGATATTAGTCACATGGCCAGACAGTCAGATAATGACCAGAGTGCAGGAACACCTTTCGGGGGAAGCCCTCCTATCAGAATGTCAACAGCGTGATGACGTCACTGCACGCAGTGCCCTTTATGAGGTTCGTGGTGGTTTGCTGCGTCTGTGGTATTCTCTGGCGAACTCAACAGTCAAACATGGAGGCTGGACTCTGCGGTTTGGCACACAATCAGCAAGTCTGCTTTCAGCATCGTGGTCTGAGACAAACAAGAACTTGTTGATGTTGTTGGGGTCACATGCAAAGGGAGCATCTCATTCTTGAGCACTCACGTGGAAACAGATACCTATTTTTTCCTGTGATAATTGGCCTCTGCATGGTGTCAGAATACCAGTGGATCTTTCATGGAAGATATCAAATTATGATTGATCCTTTGATCCTCACTTGTTTGTGTTGTACGTGTAGTTCTGTGTTGGTCTTTGCCAAGAACATTTGCGTGCCTTTCTGATAAAGGATTCCACAACCTGAAGACACGGAGAATCACAATGCAGAATTGTTTGAAATGTGGGGACCCATGCAGGAGCTGGGCGGCAAGCCTGACTGATTTCTGTCCTCCGTTTCTTGAAGGAAAATCCAAAACAATCACAATCCTGAAGATTGTAATCCTTGTGATAAATTTTCTGTTGGCAGTAGCAGATGTGATCAGTGATAGGGTTAACGCCATTGCTTGGTCTGGCAGGCCAGAAACAATCACTTGGTATGAGACAACTGTTACCTACCAGGAAATGTTTGAAACTATTGCAGGTATTAGCAGTTTTCTTTGTGTGTTTGAACTCATTATTTTTGTCCTCAAACTGAAAGAAGTGGTAAAGACTGATCGAGTTGGAGCTGCAAGTGATGGTGTTGGGCAATGTGGTAAAAATGGTGAAGAGGGTGGTGAACAAGAAGGAATGAGAAGTGCCCAAGCAAGGCAGGGTGCCTATATAGAAGCACAAGAGACTGCTGGTGGCAGTGGTCAGGCAGAAGACTGTGAAAGTAAAGATTCTGGACAATCTGGAGGACAGAAAGAACAATTGGAGGAGGCATTTCCAGAAAATCGTAACAACAACAACAACAACAACAACAACAACAACAACAACAACAATGGACCAACCCAAGACATCAAGGAATCCCATCTGCTTGATTTGCCTTCATTTGTTGTTATTGTATCCATCATGATTGGAACTCTTGAAGATCTTCCAGTGGTTGTGGCAACATATCAGCTCGCTGGATCCAGTTCAACAGTTCACTACGTAAAATCTGCTTCAGTGATAGCTTCTTTGACAGCTTCTCTTGTCAACTATGTCTGGAAGTTTGTCCTCCTTCAAGTGAACATGTGCAAAGAAAGAAAGAAGACGGTGGTAGAGAGAATATTCAATGTGTTACTTTTTGTAGCTTTTGTCCTTATCTTTATTTTGGTTGATGTGACCCTTGACAAACCACCATCAGCTGGAAAAGTCCTTTTTGGGTTTTATTCAGTTGTCCTAATTTTTGTCTGCATTAAAGGCCACTGTGAAGCTGATTATTCTCAAGACAAAGATTGTAAAAACATGATTGGCACCTGGGTGTCATCAGTTGCTCAACAAATGACAACTTATATTTTCAGCTTTGTCCTTGGTCCAACTGCAATCACCTTCCTCATCTGCACTTTTTGTAATTATGTGAATTTGTTGACATCAAAAGTCACATGAATTGTACTGAAAAAGTTTTGAAAAAACACAACACATTATGCAAGTGTTTCAAATGTCTCATGATTATTATATTTTGTTTTGTGTCCCGTTTTGTTTTGGCTTTCCAACTGAACCTTCACGACACTTGTGTTCTGCTTTTGATGCAGCCTTGTTCAGGATTTGTTGATTCAGCACTTGGCAGAAATAAATGTGGACAAATGTTCATGTACACCTGCAGCAGATCCACACAGACTGGGAACAACCAGCCTGATACAATTTGAGGTTGCCAACTGGCAATTTTGTATCACTTTGGGGCTCTTTGTTCAGAACATTGTTCAGAACATGCCATACCTGTTGGCAGTTGAGCTGCTGTGGCTGTTACTCCCAGACACATGTCTTTGTGATGTGTATCAACTAGTTTGTGATGCCATACTGCATGCTCCACCATTGAGTTATTGGTCACTTCAACTGCACACACAATACAAGATGCATGCATGCTCACCCACGAACACAAGGGCATAAAGATACAGGCATTATTATTTCTGATACTGTGTTCAATGAATTCCTCCCGAATAGTTCCCTGCGTCTGATTGGTTCCAGGTCATTCCTGGCAGAGGTTTCCACCCAAAAAAATTGTTGTGTCTCCATGCCTCTTCAGCATCATGTTTTTCAGTGGAGACCAATTCATTCTGGCATTCAGCATCCATATGACAGGTGTAAGTTCTGCAGACGTGTGTTTGAGTAGTTACTCAAACATAAGATTTTTTTTTGTTTTATTGGCAAGATACCAGTATCCTCTCTCTTAGCCCCATCTATGGAATGGTAAATAATTGGAGAAGACCACATGTCCCAGAGAACTTCAATTCTTTGACATTTATTCTTCTTTTGAGGACCAGAAACATACCAAGAAATGTGTGGTCCTACATACAGGGCTCTCCATCAACATGCTCCTATGCTGAAAAGATTGGTACACAGAACAGAATGGTCACTATGTAACAGGTCTGTTGAGTTGAGCTAAGTACCCAGACATTTTCAATCCTTAAGCACACCATATTTTGCCAGCCATGACCGAAGGCAACAAGCAGCATTATTTTTTGCCTTCTCAAAATTTACTTTTGTGCAGCATGAAGTTGTTTGTGTTTCTGTCTTTCTCTCCACAATCTTCTCATTGTGGTAAAAATGAAAACAAGAGGATTTAGAATTGAATTGATTGGTGTTGCTCCCACAGTTGTCCAAAAAACAACTTCAGTTGGATAACTTGAAAGAAACATGGCTGTCACAAACACAGCATTGCTAGGAACCCAACAGACAATGTTGGATGTAGAAATCACAATCAGTTGTATGATGAACATTGTATCAGAAGCATCATTTGATTTTCTGACATTCTTTTCGGATTTTTTTTACTTTTGACCAAAATAAAATGTGCTGAAAGGATAGCTACTGATGCTGATACTTGAAGGACTGCAATAAACATTGTAATTAGTTTTAGCAACATAACACTGTTGCTTGGGTCAACAAAAGCCAAACAGAGACTGAAGGGGATGCTGCCCTCCATAAATTTTGCAGCCAAAGTAAGTGCCATACACAGAAGCATAGCAGACAGGAAAATGGCAACCAGACATTTCACTGTAAATTTCACTCTCTTAAACTTTGTATCCACAGGATACAGAACAATCATCAGTCTTGACAGAGCCACAAATAATATGACAAGTGGGGTCAGCATAGAGCAGGTCAAAGAAATACAAAATGCTGCAAAACAAGCAGCTCCAGATCTCCACATCACTTCAATTGCCATAAATTTTCCTTTCTGCTTGATATCTGTTATCCAAATTGTGCCAAGATAAATTCCACAAAGTATGTCAGTCAAATTTACAGAGATAACAGCCACTGAAAAGGACTTGTTTGTTTTGTATGATGCGACATGCAAAATCATGGAAATACAATTTGGAACAAAAATTACAAGTGACATCAAAACAAATACTGCTTTAATTGCATCACTTGGCAACAAATCAGTGCAAGATATGTACCAAGGTCTATCTGCAAGGCAAGTTGAATCAGAATGAGATATACAACACATGTGATAATCTTCAGTTTCAACTACATCAATGGCCATATTCAAAAGAGCATTTTCATCAATGTCACCAATTTTATTATTCATTATGGACAACATTTTCAACTGAAAACAGCCCAAAGTGAAAAAATGAACAAATGTGTCCACATGATTCATTGACAAATTGACATATCTCAGTTGGGGAAGGTTCACGAATGATTCAGTCTCAATGACAACAATCTTGTTGTCATTTAGTTTGATCACAGCAAGTTCAGGCATGTCATGAAAACATTGTTTTTCAATGTGTATGACCGAGTTGTAAGCTGCATCAATCATAACCAAAGAGTTTTGACTCAGTTCAGCACAAATATCAACAATGTTATTTCCTGGAACACTGACATGAAGTGCTTCGGGAAATTCTTTCAGAACATTTAGGGAGAAAAAGGAAGAAAATACTATTGATACAGAAATGAAAGGTAGAGACACAAATCTCAATGTAACATTTGCTCCAAGGCATGAAATTGCCAATGCCAAACATTGACATTCAGGGAGACACTTGACTTTCTTCAAGATGCATAAGAATTCATCATCTGAGAATGGGCAATTGTTTGTTCCATCACAAATCTGACCCAAATGAACACAGAGCTGGTGAAATCCTCTGCACTGGAACATTTGGTCACATCTTTTGTGGTTTGTGCAAAGATTTTCATCTGAGTCAAAAGGACAATCCCACTTGTTGTCGCACACATATTCCCAAGGTACACAGTAAAAGTTGCTACACTTAACACTACAGGCGCTCATAGCTCCGATAGGAGCTCAGCGGCACTTGTAATGGGATCATTATTATTATCATTAATTAGTTGCGGTCATTGAGCGGCACCCCACTCAGAGATGCTCTGTACACTTGGAACTTGAGCGGTCCAGATCCTATAGGAGCATCACTATCATTGGAACTGATTACGCGTGCTTGGGTTTGATTGACAGCGCAGTTAGGTGATTGCTCTTCGTCATACTTGCAGTCAGTGAATATGTTTGTAGCCAGTATGTACCTATTCACTGTCGGTTGTCATGGGCCAGGTTTCCAATGGGCATCATGTCATCCAGATATCTCCTCATTTGCCACAACACGCAGAAATCCCTCACTGTTTCGAAA
>JAAUXT010044169.1_pt1 | contig 41906 bp, 52 predicted proteins | sample 7278171 | NCBI WGS metagenome assembly JAAUXT01 (sample SAMN14350112, study PRJNA611818) | marine sediment metagenome | isolation source: surface marine sediment (1.8m) | place: French Polynesia: Moorea | collected 2018-08
AGTGAGCCAAATCAGAGTGAGCCAAATCAGAGTGAGCCAAATCAGAGCAAGCCAAATCAGAGCAACTGAAATTTCCTCAAATCACCGCGAGCTCCATGGAGCTATTTTTGTCTCAAGCCAGCATTCCCGATTTCTGCGGACCTGAAAGGCAGTAGAGCAGGAGCCAGAGCCACATCTTGCGAGGCACCCGAGGCAACTTCCGCTTGACCACGAAGAAGCTGGCGCCCATGATTCCCTGGAACATCGTCCTCATTGCGGCCAGCTGAAAGTTCTGCACCGCTCCCTGCAGCAACTTCAAAGCAACATCAGCGACGTTTACATCCAAGGCGTGAGATCAGAGAATACCTTACCCACCCGTGCACAATACGCACCTTTTGATACGAAGTTTTGCACTCAAAGAAGGGAGTGTCTGGTGTGAGTTTGGCATTGTTTGACAGCGACCAGAAAATCAAGGTAAAAGTTGGGATGCAACACACTGTTTGGGTCCGAATTTTCAGGGGTGAATGCGGTGAGACAAATGAACTCTACATGTTTTAGCTGCAGGTACCTGCACAGCCCGATGGTCGCGCCTTGGTTCAGTGGAACAGTGGTTCCGTGTTACCCTTGACACACTCTCCGTTTCACCAGAAAATCGTTCCCCATTCCAGTCGTAGGGGAAAGAATGCAAAATCTCACCTGATTACTTGATTGCCCGACGGCCAGAAAAACTGTCGCCATCAGCATTGACAACAAGCCGAGTAGCGTGTTCTTCAGGGAGTAAGTTTGTCTCGAAGCTTTCCCTCTTTCATTCTTGTCATCCGCAGTCACTGAGGGCAACGTGCCGTTTGAGTGCAACTGGCCGTTGGCTTTGTCTTTTTCCACCGTGAACACATCTGAGCTGCCCAGGTACCCCGAATTGTCAAAACTACCCAGCTCTGCAGCTGGACTGCCGAAAAGGTAGCTGTCCTTGTTGTGTGCGTGCATCCTGCGTGGAAGCTTTCATCAGGTGTCGACCAACCGTCCCGACGAGTGCAGGCGAACTCCTGGTCAAGTCTGTTACTCAGGCCACAAATTTTCCATTGAATTGTACCAAAAGAGACAGTTAGGCAGTTTTCAGGGTCAGTGATAGTTTTCAGAATGTGGCGTGATACAAACGTGCGCACGCAGAAAACACGATGTGTGGTTTTCCGTGTGGTTCCTCCCTTGTGCACGCGTAAGCACGTACGTTTGATCATCAAGGGTGAACCAGCACGACTCCTTTTCTGTTCGAGTCAGACTCTTCTGGCTCAACCGTTCTCTGATCCTGAACGCTGACGCCATGTTGCACTTTGAGGACGTTGTAAATTTGGGAAGAGCAATTAGATTTGATGACTTGCAACAATTGCTGACAAAATCGGAGATCATCGGCAACATGCCAGCGGACGGCACAAAAACAAAACAACAGAATCACGAAATTGTCAAGTCACTTTTTATCACAGTTTGCCTCTCACAACAATCGTCATACTTATGAGTTTGTGCACTTCAGCTTTTTCTCTTGGTCCCATCAGTCCCAAAAGTTATTTAACGTTGGCCATTTGCACCTGAAGCCAAGGCGCGAACACCATCTGCAGATGTTTGCGAAGGCGTCAAATGTCGGAAGGCGTCGCCGTGACCTTGTTACGATGGATCGTAGAACGCAACTTCATCACAAACGTGTCGTTCATTTTACCCTTTTGTGCCAGCGAAACTCGATCCGAAGTCGCTCTGAACTCACAGATCACACATTTTGACTTGTCGCATTTTCTGTAATCTCAAGCAGGTTGACCTCCAACCCCATGAAAAAGATGGTCCGCCCACCCCAAACGTGTCGTCGAGGCGAATTTTGAACTGTTCACATGCTCGTTTCTGGGAGCCAGGCTCAGTCCAGGGTCAGACCACAGTCCAGACATGGATGGCCTCCGAACCCCTCAATAGAAGCCAGTAATCCTCTGGAGGGAGATTGATACTCGAACGCTTGGAAGCTGCTGAACAAAGGACGCAAAGAACACCAAGCAAACATTTCTCAATGCGTCGCAAGAGGTGAGTGCGGAACACTGAAACGAATGACAACAGACAAACAATCGTGAGCAAACAAACCATCGCGAATTCACATCTTCGTGGATTCGGCAAATGGACCAGACATCGGAGGCGACAACGTCATACTTTTTCTTCGCATGACCAAATTCGGGTTCCTGTCCATTGCCCCGTTGATAATGTTGATGTTGACGGGCGACGTGTGATTGTTGTGCGACGGATTCGGCTTGTTGCGTTCGGTGTCTTCGGTGACTTCGGCTGCCTCGTCTTCCTCCGCGATGGCTTTCTTGCCTGTGCACTTCAGCGTGTGCTTTGATTTGAACACGTTCCACACGAATTGCATCACGATGGCCACGATGATCAGCGCACTTCCTGAAAAGTTGCAGTGAGTGAGGCAAAGCGTGCGTTCGTTTGAAAAAATAACGAAATCCGTCGAAACTGAAGTGAAGTCGACAGAAATCTACTCGTAGCATGACTATACACGCAATCAATTTTGCATACGTCCCAGCGCAAGGTTCGGTCCACGCATAGAAACGCATAGAAAACTTTGCGCGACTCAAGAAAGCAGCTGTCGACAGATGCCTGATGGAGTCTGCTCACCTGTGAATTCGGCCCAGTTTCCGATGACGGGTTGGATGTGGGAGAGAAAGGCGTATTGCGCGATGAGCAGAAAGACGACGTTGGTGGAGCGCACCTCGGACACGAGCACGGCGGGCGCCAGGGTCAGGTACAGCACCCTCATCAGACTCTGCACCGTGAACAGGATCGTCTGCAACGACATCAGCGGGGAAATAATGCACACAGGAGGAAGATTCATAGGCAGCCCATGACCAAGAAGACAGATCAACGTGTCCCAACTGCCAGATCAGTGGAACAGACGATTCAATGTGAAGGGAATAAGAACATGGCGAACACCCAAATGAGGTCATTCACCGACCTGGCAATTAAAGTACGGCACACGTGTTCAAATTCAGACCACGCTGAACCTCCCCCATTGCCAAAGGACACCTTGATTTTTTTCGGCTGAGCCTGACCTGCGTGATGGCGTAGAAAATCTTGATGCCTTCACTGGGGAAGCTGAAGTCCTCCACGAAGAAGAAGACGACGATGGAGACGACGAAGCTGATGACGCCGGTGTACAGGTTGAGGTTCCACGTGCTCAGGTCGGGAACCCGGTGCTTCCTGACCAGCGTGGTGACCACATCTGCCGCACCCGCACACAACCCCAGCGAATATCTGTGTATTTCAGAGGAAGAAGAGTCATCACTGGTAGAGTTGCTCCACGTGAATAGGATTTCAAATAGAAGACACACCCACCCTAAAATGTGCTGTCCAAAGTTGGAGCCACCGTTTGGCATGGCCGTTGTGGTGGCACATAGCGATGGGCTGAAGGGTGTTGGTTCAGTCATCGATGCCAGCTTCGTATCTGGAATCGACCCGGCTGTGACATTGTCAAGTTGAGGCAATGGGGTCTCATGTTCGGTGGAGTTCAGCCCAGGAGGGACGCAGGATATGTTCAAGAGACTGGAGTTCATAGTCTCTGCTGGCTCTGTGTACCAGGGTTGCACCAACTGCATGTGAGAGATAAGAATCAGAGAAAGTCAAAAGCAAGATGTTCAGGTGAACGACAAGCCTACGGCAAGTTGGGACAGTCAATGGTCAAAAGTTTGCAGGACATAGGATCGCACACACGAAATTTAAGGATTTTGAGCTGGAAGTTTGAAAACTGACAGCATGACCAGGTCTTCGCTTTTGTCGAAGGGCAATTACCTTCCGACACAAGCAACATTTCTGGCTTGTTTTGACCCCGACACTTTCCTCTTGCTCCCTCTTTTTAAGAGAGACTCACTCTCAGATTTCTCACAGGAGGCTTACCAGGACAATTCCCGCGATGCAGATCACTACTGACAGCGCCCGCACGATCCCCAGCTTCTCTCGCAGGATCAGCGTGGCCAGAATGGCGGTCAGGGACAGCTTCGAACCGTGCCTGTTCAGGAGAGAATCACTGCTGCAGGTCTTTTGTTTTGGAATGAACCATGAAATCTTCGGATCGGAAGTGTCAGTCACTACTGTATCCCTCTCGCGGAAATGACCGATGAGGACAGGTTCACTTCCGTCGTCATTCCTTTCTCCGCTTCACAAGAAAAGGTTGGAGGCAACAGAGACGATTTCAGAACGGAAGGTAAGGATACCTGATGCACGAAGCGATGCCAGCTGGAATCATGGTCAAACCGATGTTGTACGCCAGGGTGACAACCAAATCTGAAAATCAAGTGCTTTGCTTCATTTTTCCATTCAACATCACTTTTGATTTCTCAAATGCGTCTTCGAGCCAACCTTTTCAGTCTTGTACTCGTACGAATGACGCATATTACACGAAAGTCAACACACACCTGGTCCAAAGATGACACAGAGGAAGTGGTAAATGCAACTGAAGAAGACAATTTCCAGCGTGCTCAACCAGGCGGCTCAATGACTGAACCTCCAGACCCAACAGAAAGTGTCATTTTGCACTGTGTTTCTGGTGCCACAATATCAAAGTTGAAGCATGGGACCCAGCTGAAATATCCCAATCAGGGCAGGATCTACATACGTGTAATTTCAGGACGGTGGAAAAACCACGCTCTATCAGTCAATTCAAATCTTCTCACCTGCTGTACCGTAGGCTAACACCCAGATCCACAGCTTCCTGTCGACTCTCGGCAGCGTTCGCTTCACTGCGAAGTACGTGGTGGACGTCAACACCTGGAACGCCGCTCTCATCCAGTTGAGCTGGAAGTCGCCGATGCTCCCCTCAAGCAACTACGAGTACCACCGACAGAGAAAAAGACCACCCAGCGTTGTTTGTGCCCCAGCTTGAAATGTCACAAATTCAAGGAATGTACGAGTAAAAGGTTGTTTCCCACGGCTTCCACGGACAGAGGCACGAGCAGCAACTGCTGGATGTTCGGGGTGAAGACAATCAAACACGAGCAAATTACAAGAAATCTATATTTGTGCCAGAATGTGTCTTTCAGCTCACCTGAACCATCGATGCCCTGACAGCCCCAGCCAGAGCCGTCAGTAGGCTGAGCACGAACCCAATTGTCGTGCTTTTCAGGCTGAAGTGAGGCCTCTCTTTCTCCTTTTTTTCTTTCTTCTCTCCTTCCCCATCCTCTGCATTGGTTTCTTTGTCTGGTTCGGATTCGGTCGCGTCTGCTTTTGGGACGAACAACGCGTCATCCAGAAACACGGTCGTGGTTTCCGTTGCAGGGACATCGTGAGGGAATCGGTCCGCTGTGTAGATGTTGCTGTTTTTCGGGACCCCGATCACGATGTAAGTGTAAGAGTTGGGCGGCAGATTCCCTGGGCCGGCCTCTGCCGGCAAAGCACTGTCAGTGCCTTGAAGTTCAGCTTCGCTTCTCTCCATATTTCTGTTGAAAATGAAAAAAGTGTTATGACAGACAGTACAATTATTGCATGAAAGAAACAAACCAACACAACGCCAAGGCAACCAAAACACGTGTGTGTAGTGAAAGCAGATTTATTTCCTCGACACCAGAAGCGCGGCGAATCAAATCTGAGCGACAGGACAGTCTGCTCGTGCTCGTGGGTCAAGTGAAAAATCTCTCTCTCTCTCTCTCTCTCTCTCTCTCTCTTTCTTTCTTTCTCTCTTTCTTCAAACTAATTTGACCCAACACTGACAGACTCACCTTTGTGAAACACGCCAAAGTTTCTCATGAAAGCTCGGTCGATGACGTCCTCTCCGATTCACATTGAAAACCCAGTGTGAAACATACTGCAGGCGGTTACGCAAGCGACACTCGGCCGAAGAGGAGAAACCTGATGTGGTGAAGCACAAAATCTTCCCAGGCCAACGCACGCAGTTGTGTAACATTTTGTTCCAAGAAGAGATTTTGTGTGTTCTTCAGTGCCAAGAGTGGTGTGAGAAGTGAAATCCGCTCTTTGTTTTGGTCACAATTCAGCACCACTGCCAAATGAGAGCCCAAATGCATTTCAGGTTTACAAACCAACACTTGTTTCTCTTTTTACTCATTCGCCACCCACCGGGAGGCTGAATGCATCGCAGGTGATCAGCACAAACACGAGTTTCTCACCCGCAGCTCCAGGGCGTTCTGCTGCCAGCGAAACTGTTCTCAACAGAAATGAATTTGTTGGCAGTTTGAACAGGGATAAAATTATTACATCATTCATCCTGTTTCAGGACAAAACGTAGTCTTACTCACTGAAAAATATACGAGAATTGTCCGAAACCAAACAAACTTTGAACTTTTGCTTGAAAGAGCAAGAAATGTTCAAATTTATGACTTTTGTTTTTGTTCGTCCAACCAAAAATGAAGCCGCAGCACAGGGCTGACCACAACAAACTTTCACGGATCTCACCAACATTTAAGTTTTGTTTCTTGTGCGCAGGAGCCAGGAACAGGTCAAGTCCCAGCTGTTTAGCAAGGCAGAATTCAAAATTTTCTGTCAAAGTAAGGTTCTTCCTGCAGCATCAAATTGTCCTTTCGACGACAAGTCCAAGAACGTCCCTCGCAGTCTTGTACGTATCTCTTGAGTTTTGTGCCTGGTGGCTCTGGCACGGCGCTTGACAGGCTCTTGCCACGAAGTTCGCAATGTGGTCTTTGTGGTCTCTGTGGTCTTTGGTTCTTGTTGTGCTTCTCAGGCGTTTTCTGGTTCGGGATTCCAAACAGTGTTGGCTCAGCGACCATTGGGCTGCGTTCAACTCTTGATAAATTTTTGTGTCAGGGGTCTGGGTACGGATCCAAGGTACCCTGGATGTACCCCAGAAGATTCACCGAAAAACCAACAGGGTCTGCAAACTTCCCCGAATGAGTTTAATTTGACCAAACAAAGGGGTTTTCTGACCCTCCAATAAGTTACCAAACCGCTGTTCCGATTTTCGTTCGGCATATCGATTGTGCCGTGACGAGATGTTTCCATGCTCGTGTTCATAATGGATGCAGTGAAGCATCTGGCTCAAAACAGGGGTGTTCAATCGGATAGAAGAGTCCACGACGACAAGTCATACACCGTCAAGTGAACAAGTTTGTTTCCGGACAAATACGAAGATGATTTGGCCGTTGCTTCTGTTTGCGCCAACACCATCAAATGTTTTTAAAGTGTTTGCGGACGTCAGTGAATTGATTCCAAACTTTTATTTGCGTCAAAAGCTTGAGCCAATACGAAAAGTTTGTTTCCCGACAACTTTCTGAAGTTTGTTCTCTCAGACACTCGAGGAACATTACTTTTTGGGAACAACACGATTGGAGAATGAATTTTGTGGCTGATGAACTGAAGACATGATTTGAACCCCGTGTCCCAAGAACTCACCTGTACAATCATCGGGTCTGCGCAGCTATTTTGATGTTTTTCGACCTGAAAAGAAACTTTCCCGTCCAGAATGACGCAAACGCGCAACATCTGCACGGGCATCGCAGTGCGGCATCTAATTCCTGCGCTCTGCTGGAAGTTTTCTCCACGGCCCATTGACCACATTTCAACATTCATTTCCCCCATTTTTTTCAAACTTTGTACAAAAACAGGAGCCAGAGACTGGCTCCTCCGAGTTGGAGACCAACAACTTCCAACCTTGCACTTTGGATTCCGGAGAAGATTGACTGAGCTGAGTGGCTGTGACGCTCTGCAATTCAGGTAACCTTGGGAGGAGAACAATTAACGCAATCACAATTTAAAACAGACAACGCTGATCCGAATATTCTGATTGCTGATGTTGGCTGGCGTGTATTGCTAAATTCGCAGGGGGTCAGTCTCACTCGTTGTCAAAAAGAACGGCAGATGCATTTTCGAGAAATTTCACTCAACTTTGAGGATCTTGGTGTGTAGACATCCGTCACGGCAGATCTGGACGCCCAGTTTTGGCTAACGAACTCGCTACGTATTTTCAGCACACTTTGTACAGTATTCAGTTGACAATTGGTTCAAACACAGTTTTTTCATTTCTCTTTCAGCGCATCACACCACCGAGCACCATGATGCTTCTCCTGGGTAAGTCACAGATTTTCTCGTTTGTTTGTACGACAGCTGATCGAAGCAGTGCGGAGGTTCAGCAAACACGTCCGTTCCTTTTCCGATATGCCCCAATTGCCAGATCGGTGACCATTTGGTCACTTGTCATTGACTCTCAGATTTTCTTTGAAAACCTGGTCTGGTATCTGTGTCACCGATCAGGCAATTGGAGCACCGCACGTGTGATTCTTAAGGTGTGCTGAACCTCTTCAGTGTCCTGGAGCCGGTATAAACTATTCACTATTCACTGGTCTCTGACCAGTACAGCCTCCGGCGAAGGTCCCGTTGTGTGCACAAGATGGGTTTTGACCAAATCATCCCCTCCAGGTTGAGAGTTGTGCAGTTGTTCGGGTGCCGTGAGAAAACATGCCGTAAAACGGTACACGGTCACTTTCTCTTCCACCAATTGATGTGGAATTGACCAATCTGAGCAAGTACGAGGTTTGGAATCAAATATTCCGACAACATGCGATTGTACGGTCATCGCATGTTGTCGGAATATTTGATTCCAAACCTCGTAATTGTCAACAGACACCAAACATGAGAACTGTCAAGGTATTCTGTGACAAAAACGAGCCTTTTCAGACTCGAGTACGGGGCTGATGCTCTGTGTGCTCCAGCACCAGCGCACGTTTCGCACAACTTCTCGCAACTTCACAAAATGCAATGTCTGTAAATGCTGAAGTTTTTGGTTTCTTGTTACGAAATGCAAACAAGCACACACAAAACCCTCCTGTTGGATTTTTCAGTTTTACACAATTTTCAGCGTTTCATCAGTCGCATGTTTCTCTCTGCGATCTAGCACCACAGGCCATCTGAACTTGGGTTGCCTTTGAGTCTGACATGTAGGTCCAATTTTTTGCATAAAATCACGATGTCGCAGCACCTGCATTGCAACAAACACAGAGTTGAAGCTCCCCCACTATGTTCCTTGGCAAGAAGATAAAGTACAGCATGTCGGTTGCATGATGCAAGCAAACAAGCAAGCATGAACACCTGAAGTCACAAATTTTTTCAACTAAACTCAAAATGAAAGGTGTCCCCTTTGTTGTTAAATTGTGTGTTTCCAGAACATCATTCAGCACAACAACATCCAGGTACAATGTGGTCTGTTTGTGGTGCAGAAAAACCCACATTTTGCTAAAAAATAATCCAGCACAGGGAGGAGCCTCTGAGTCACACAAAAAAGACGGTGCCCCTATATTGCTCAGTTCTCTTCAAAAACGCATGTACACGTGTACTCAAAACTACGAGGGTTGTAAAAACATCTTCAAAGTTGGAAACATCGGAATATAGTTTTCTCTGTAAAAATGCAATGTACGTGTGGAGCCTCTACGTCTGCGTGAAATCTATAAATCTGTGAAAGCTACAAAACATAGTGCTGCAACTCCCAATTGCGAACCCTGATACACACAGGTTCTGATCGTGTGGATTTTTTTGCATTTGTAGTTTTGCTGGGCGGTGCCTTCTTTGCGGAAGTCAAGTCTCAGTGTCAGATTACTGGGACAAGTGGTGAGTCAAGCATCTAATTGTCTGATTTCTTGAGTGACCAATTATGCCCACCACAAAATGTACCCGAATCTGTTTTGCATTTTTGTTGTGTTTTGAATGTTTTGGAAAATATTTGATGTCGGTGCAAAAGACAATGGATCCTGGGAGAGGACAGGGCACCCAACCAGGGGACATCAGCCTGCAAAAAAGCAGTGGTCACCAAAAGAAAATTTTTTGATCAAGTGGTTGACACGATCTTGACCAGAGTATTTTGTCTTTGCAGACTATGTTTGTGAGGCGTCGAGCGGCGGTTTCACACCAGACTGCGCCCAAGTCAACGGAACACAAGCTAAGGTTGAATGTAACAGCTTAGCCTTCGATCTGGACGAACCAGCTATCACGTGTCCGGACGGACAGCACTGCTGCCTCAGAAATCAAATTGAGCTGGATTTGATATCATTCCAAATCTCCAGCTCTACATTCGAAGCGTCCTGTTGCTCAGACGTGGGCGACGACGCGACGTGTGTACCCCGTGAGTATCTTCAAGTTCTCCGAGTGGCCTTCATAGCACGTCGTTTCTGTTTGATTGTCTTCTTCAGATTGTTTCTTTGGTATTTTTGTGACGAGTCATTGGATTCCACGTTTATTTGATTCCATCAAAAAACCTTTGGGACCATTTCCTTGCTTCACGCTCAGTGACAGTAGCCACAGTCTTCCCCGGGAAATTCGGACGCCCCAATTCTCCGGATCCTGTGTTCGGTTGGGAGCGCAGCATCGAGGGACTGATGACAAGGGAATTTCCCTTTGGTTCACTCAGCCGAGCCCTCGTTTTCTCATTGTCCGCAAACCGAACCACAGAAACACAACTCGTGTCCGTGAGGGTTCACACACGCTGCCACTATAGTTGCCGTCAATTCACCTCAACGAATGTCAGAGGCCTTTGGTCGAGAAGAGTTCTTGTTGACGAACACGTTCTGGCGGGTTTTGGTGTGAGTTAGAACACACTTCCACAACAAGAGGTCACGCACGAGAAGGTTTGTGACCGCAGGGTTGTAGAAATTCAGATGTCCGCTGTGCGTTTGACACGAATATACTTCACGGATCTGAACACGCACGGACGAAAAAACAAAGACTCACACATAACACAGTCGGGGTTTCCAGGCCTCGGCGTGGTACACGGATGACTTCCTTTTTCAATTTGTAGAAACTACCACCACCGGCGGCGACACCACCACAACAACAACAACCACCACCACCACCACCACCGCCACCACAACGCAACCACGATCCAGTGAATAGAAACCTTACCATTTTTGTGGAGTGAGTGGGGGGAGGCTTCAGATTCACGGGCACCAGAAATGCCCAGCGTCCGCAACGGTACCAGGGTCGCGTGCATCCACGCAAAGTTTTCGAGGAAAACACAATTCGATTCTTCCTCGTTTCTGCAGAAAGGAATTGCTTGCGTGTGAAACCACGAATGAGTGAGAATATTTATCTCTGCAGGTCCGTGCGACAACTTTCCTTGTAGTGAACACTCGAAATGTGCCCTGGTCGAGTGCCCCGATCGCGAGGAACCCCTGTGCGTCTGCCATGAAGGCTGGGGCGGCAGATTCTGCGACATCCGTGTGTATCGAGAAGACATGACAATTCCCAAGTTCCTTTGTTACACGCTGTTCACACTGGTTCCATGTGCGTGACGGGAAGATGTTGGCTCCAGGAGGCAAACCTTTCCATCACGGATTCCCGAAACCAGTGTGAACTGCACGTCAGTCTGCAGTTTCCGACAGATTTGGAAAGCAAGGAACCAAATCCGGACATTGTTCCATTCAGTGCAGTGCGCAGCAGGTTGAGAAATGTGGATCTCTGTGAAACTACGGTTTTGTCAAATATTGTCAATCAAAGGTACCCAATCCCTCTCGAGACATTGACAAACAATCCACGTACGCTGGAGTTCACAGCACGAAGTGTCGAAGCACGATACCAACACGAACCAGTTGTGCAGATCACCTCGAAAAGAGGTTGGTTCTGATTCCTTCACCCGTGTCCACACATTTGTGTTTCAGAACTCTGCGCGAACTGTGCCGGACCCTGCACGGTGAGCAACTTCGATGCGTCCGATCGTGAGTGTGAACACCGGGTGTGTGGCCTGGTGTAGTTCTGAGTCAGATAGACAGTCTCAAGTTGAAATTTAAAAAGGAACCGATTTGCTGTTTCGATTTGACCGTCAGTTGACATTACACACAAACTGGACGAGTCAAACACAGCGATCTTCCGAGATCTGTGCTCGTGCTTTATGAGTTGCCATGACACGCTGACGTGCAGAAAAAATGTTTCTTAAGTGATCACATGCCCATTGCTGCAATTACTTGTGTGGATTGCACGCATCGCATATTTGTAGTCTTGTCTCCACCTTGAGATGAACCCGTTGCTGTTCTCTTGCAGCATTGAGTGGGGTGTACCAAACCGAGACCTGCACAGGTAAGCACCAAAGTGGATCCTGAGTTCCTGAGTGAAGGGGTGTCCTGGGTGAAGTTTTGGAGATTTGCTCGGCACATGTTGGGATTACAGAGACGACTTTGCTTTCAACATTTGCAGAACCTACAACCACTACCACCCCCACAACCACTACCACCCCCACAACCACTACCACCCCAACAACCACCACCACCGCCACAACCACCACCACCGCCACAACCACCACCACCGCCACAACGGAACCACCCAGTAAGTGTTCGACAGAAAAACCTGCATGTGTGTGAAACTGATTGTGGACGGGCAGAGGGCTTCTGATTTGCTTGCTTCCTGCAAATGTGTTTCAATTGGTTGGTGCGTAACCCTAACATCTTTTCTTCTGTGTCTGCTTATTCAGCATTTGGCATCTTTTTTCCCTCCAACATTTGTTGGAGCCCAGCAAATATCCAGCCTCGTACCCAATGAAGATGTTGAGCATCTTCTTGGAGATCCATGGGGTCTCACATTAGCGCTGGGTGGCATGTTAAGTGTGTTGAGTCAACAGGGCCCTGTTCTTGTGATCACCTGATTGATCACACCTCCACAGAGCAAAGGAGGGACCAAGCAAGAAAGAGCGGACGTTTATTCCATGGAAAACTCACAACAAACGTGAAAACGTCCGGTTTTGCTGCGATGACGTGAGCCACGCACGTCCAACAACAGCGGACCGATCTGCTAAACTTCTTCACGACAACCGTCGTGGGAAGCTTGGTACACGTGTTCTTTTCTGTGTTCTCTCAACGTGCGTTACGCACGCGATGTGGACAAACGTGGGCGGAAAACCTGCTTTTGGTCAGATCTACTGTTGGTCTTTGCAGCTTTTTCTTCGGATCAAGGTGTGCACCTCAAGCGCAGGGGCCGGCCATTTTAGAACTCGAAAAGTTTGACAGCAGTTGATGAACAATTTGTACAATAGCACCACTCTTGACAGGCAAACACGAAGTCATGCCTTCAAGCACATCTTTCCGTGTTTCCTTTGTGATTCTTTGGAATCAGCGTCTTCCGCGATTTCGGGTGCGCGAGAAAGGATGAACTCTGTCATTTGTTTGAACAGATCCCTGTGAACCGAACCCGTGCGGCGAGCACACGTGCTGCCCGCTCGATGACGGTGGCTACCACTGCGTTTGCTCGAGCAGAGACGGCGAACACTGTGGAACAGGAAGATGGTTTGGGTGGAAAGCATGGAAGACACTGTTGAAACACTGGCTCAAAGGTCGTGGCTGGAAAACAATGGAGGACACCTGCGGGAAATACAGGCCCTGTGAGAAAAAGAAAATTTCCCTCTCAGATTCTTCCATGAACATCAAGTTTTACAGCTGCTCTGCACAACTTCTTTCTTGTTTGTGCAGGGAAATGGTGGCAGTGTAGCAGCGCACGTGGGGAAAATGATTTGAGATGTGGAGTCGGGTCCAGGTGCTGGCACAAGTTCCGCATCAATCCAGACGAGGAGCTCTGGAGTTGCGAAGCCGACGACTGAAGTCTTGTCAGGTAGGATCGGGGACGTCATGAAACAGCTGTACCCCTGTTGATAGGTTTTATTCACAAGAGCCTCTGAATTTGAGAGAAGTTCGTTTGGACAAAGCGCGTGGCAGGTCGATTCAAAAGAGCTCTGATTGTGTTGCAGAAGAAGAATCGTGAGGATTTGACGGACTGACGACCACCTTCGAACCCCCTTCGGACATGAGAACCAGAACATAGTAGATGCGCTGCTAAAAATGATACATTTGGAGAATCGTGCAAAGATTTTCTGATTTAGCTTTTGTTCAAACTTGGCATGCTGCGGATGCAGATTTCAGAAAAGCCTGATCACATCCAGAACAACCAAAAAAGCATGTCTGTCTTTTCGAACATTCACTTTGGTATGAAAACAAAAACTCGGAACACCTGGCGACAAGAAAAGTACATTTGGCACCCCACAGAAAATGTTCAGAAAAGCCCAAAAGCTGTGGCGGTAAAAAGACAGCATGATCAGAACTTTTCATTGAACTCGCACTTCAGCATGAAAACTAACACTGTAGAAGCCGAGTCATCGATCCAGCCGATGTTGTTTTGTCCTGTTGAAGAAACGATGCCCCGTCTGTTGGACGCAGAGTGAGAAGGTTTGAGGGCGGGGGATGTCTGGTTTGGAGACACACACTGCTTTGGCTGTGCAGGCCCATAGGATGGGCCTTGAAAATAAGTTTTTCGATCGTTTTGTTTTGGTTTTGGCCAAAATGTTCAAATTGTACGTTTTCAGCGAAATTGTGAAACAACCAGTGTGGATGTCTGACTGCAGTTTTTTTTTCGACAGGATCGATGATAAAACGTACGTAACTCCATTGTGCACGTTGATGTGGGATTGTGAATGCTCCACCGAGGCTTCAAACTTTTAGAATACATTATAAATCCAGGTTTCGAAATTTGCGAATTGCATCTCTGACGCTCAGAAGTTGGTTCTGAAGCTGTCACTATTTGAACAGAGAAAAAGCCAAAAAGACATCGCTGAGGTCAGGTTGTAGCATTCATTGAGTGAAGAGCACCAGGAGAAGGGCTTCACGCTGGTCGTGGGTCCTCCTCTCCTGGAGCTGATCTGTTGAAACCTGCTTCCCCTGATCCCAAAGACACTCGACGCTCCCGATCAAAATTGTTCGTTTCGACTTGATTCACCAGAAATTTGGCGCCATCTCATTTGGTACACCCTCTTTGGAATTGAGAAATCACTGAAAACAAGATTCTCTTGGAGACAGGCACAAACACGCACCTGGAGCCGAACACTCGAGTGTTTTCTGCGGACCAAAGATTTTTGCAGGCAGAGACAGATGAATCAGAACAGATCGAGTATTTTTGTATGAAAATAACATTCTCTTGATCGATGCTGTAGGCGCTAGGATTTTTGCTTGTTTCACTATCATCTGTTGCCCTTGCTTTGCTAGTAAATGTTGCAACCCAAACTGCGGGTCTTGAGTTTTCTGTGCGCGCCGACGAACCTGCGATTCGCCCGTTGAACTTTGAAAGACTATCCTAGAAAATCAAAGATCGTCCTTATCTCGCGACGTGCAATAAATACATTGTGATTAGGATGCTGGCCTGAAACTGAAGATTGTGAACAGACATTTTTGGCATTCACTGGCACGCCTGTCAGTTGAGCACGACGGGTTTCCACCTGTTCTGCTGCAGGATGTAGACAATCTGTTGGAAGGTGAGTTCAACATTGACGTGTGAACTAATCGTTGTTCGCTGCGAAAAGTCTCGCAACGCCAGACCAGATTGCTTGGACGACACCAAGTCAGGACCCCAGCACTTTTGGTCTTCTGACAGCGTCTCAGTTGAAGGCGAGACGGTTCACACATGCACACACGACCAACAGACAACCAAACCAAAGAAAGCAACAAAAATCTTTGATCAGAACCTGTCCACAGGCCCGAAAAATTTGGTGTTTGGTGTAAAAACCACTCGTTTTCAGCCCTGTGCTGCTGGTCTTCTATCTGTCGTAAAACGGAGTATCAGGGGACCTTCAGAGCAGACCAAAGTGCCTGAATCTTTCACCAAGCAAAACAAGAAATTGTGTGCTTGTCGTTGATGGCACAAAACAAAGCTTCTTTGCCTCTGCTCCAAAACAAAAGTTTCAAGATCCGAGTGAAAGGATCTGACTCGTGATTTTCACTCGAGACCAAAGAAGACCTGTATGTTGTCACGTTTCTGCGAGCAGTGCGCTGACAGGAACGTCGCCCATCAGAATGACGTCGGAGAAGCTGGGCCGGGAGAACTTGGCGTTCGAGGGCGAGGACGGTGGGAGGCTGAAGGAGAGTTCCACCGAGAGCGTCTTCCGCGGGGGCAGCCCCAGCAGGAAACTCAAGTCCACCGACCAGTGAGCACCTACTTTTCTCTCCTGCATTTATCGGAAGCGAAGATTCCTGCAGATGCACAAGAAACAGATGTTTCCGACAGATTTTCGTGGTGAACGTCAGAATATGTTGCGCAGGCGTTTATTGCGTAGAAATAGTTTGAATGCCTCTTGATGTTGCCGAGACGCCTCCACTGACATTCCGCACTCATTGAGATTATCAGCGTCAAGTCACGAAACAGATCTCGTCTTCAGAATCAAGCTTCTGTCTGAGTATGGTGTTGTTTTGCGCTGCCAATAAACATTCAAGAGGGATGTATCTTGTGTTGCACACGTGTGAAAGCTGTCCACTGACAAGACCTTGTTCACAAAATGCACCGAATGCCTACATCCGCCAGTCAGTTTGGTTGCAACTTGACGGAAGATCATCATTCTGTTATCTACTTTCCCTGCGCGAGTGTCTCCTCTCAGCAACTAAAACCACGATTCTTGAGAGATAAAAGTCAGCACTTGTGTGGCAGTTTGATCTAAACAATCCATTTATGGACTCTTAATAGATTCTGAAGTTTCTTTGAGGCCAACACAGACCATTCACGCTGCCAAACTGGACACCAAATACGCAACGGTCACAAGTCCGCGAGCGGACCGGCGCGAAAAATAATCCACTTGACCACTTCCTCACGATGCTTCTGCCCCGGCCCCGTTTTCCTTTGGCAGACCCACATCCCCGTGTTTGGGATATTTACCGTTGCCTGGCGCTTGCCTTTTGCACCCTGCGCGATGTCTTCGGTGCGTGAATGGTTGAAACAACAGGAAAGCAAGAACAATTTTGGAACAGATTTTCAAACCAAACTGAGATAAAGTTACCAGTGGTCCGTGGAACTCTGAGCTCGCGACCAGGGACCCCAGATCCTTGACCTGTGGCAGAGTTTCCTTCACACATTCCAAGTCTGATTTCTAATCTTCACATGATGTTGTCAGTCTCAGCCAGAGGCAGTCATCCTTTCCTTTAGGTTCTTGTTGCCCCCCCTCCCAACACAAACAGGATTGATAGAGATGTCTTCAAGATCGGTTGATGACAGTTTCCCACCACCACACAGACCACGCCCATGCAAAACAATCTCGACTGTTTTGTGATGCAGGTCGGTGCGGCTGGAGGCGTGGGACGTTTTTCGGGACATCCCCGACGACCCGAGCAAGAGCCACAACGAGGACTATTACAACTCGTGGAACAAGGTGCTCAAGCTCCTCTGCATCGTCATCTTCTTCATCTTCGTGCTCGGCTGCGCTCTTCTCACCAAAGCAACTTTGCTCTTTGTCACCTCCCAAATCCGTCAGAACATCACTCTGTACTGCAACTCCTACACCAGCAACAACTCAATAATAGGAGGAGAGAACAACACGCAGTGTGTGGTGATGCCCATTGGTTACTTCGGAGAGGACACGATTCCGGATGACGACACTGGTGGTGAAGATGTCACCCCTGGAAACTTCACGACCCTGTCTCCCACCACGGTTTTCGTGTCCACGGACACGACGGACAACTCATCCGTGTTGGTGTCGACCGAGACCCCGGAGGTTGACGACCGCGCCGAGTGGAGCTGCATCGCGTCGAGTTCCGTCGTGCACGAGACGCTGACGACTGTGACGTCAGGAGAGCGGCAGATGTGCCAGAGCGTGGCGGTGCGCTGGCTCTGGTGCCTACTGCTCATTATGGTGACGCCCTACCTCTTCGTCTTCCTCCGCTCAGCCTGGAACTGCTGCTTCAAGACCAAGAAGAACCCGAGCCTTGACGTCTTCTTTCTGGTGAGTTCTTCGCGAACTGGTCTGCTGCCAAGAAGCGTTGTTGCCGTAAAAATCTTCATTCAGTTGTGAGGGTGAAATATCTAGCTCTCACGACCCAGGCGCATGAGTAGAAGCTTTCTTTCTGCGACCTGAAAAAGACATGAGCTTGTGTTGAATGTCTTCTCTGAAGACGTCTTGTCAGGAAGTCAGAACAGCCAAACGTAAACGAGCAGGAGGCAACAACGACACGAACAATAAAGAATCTTTCAGTCCAAGTTCTTGTTTTTGTCAGTAATTGTCAGGAACCTCAATCAGCTTCAAAAATGTTCAGAGAGTACGAGTGAAATTTGCAATGTGTCGTCAGGTCATCAGAATCCTTGTGTATTGCGTGTGGCTTTTGTGTATGTGTGTGTGTGTGTGTGTGTGTGTGTGTGTGTGTGTGTGTGTGTGTGTCGGTGTGGTGGTTCACGGTGCAGTCGCAGTTGTGAGATTTGCCCTGTTGTCTCTCAGGACAACATTCCATTCACGAATACAGTCAAAAGACAGTCACCCGCTTCTGCCTGGCGCTTTGTTTTGCCACAAGAAACTTTCAGTCATGGTTTTCAGTTTGTGCAGTTTCTGCCCTCTGTCCAGTGGGGGGCTGTTCTACACAACAGCCTCGAGAGAGACTTGTTTGGTTTATGATCTCCGAAGTCAAAGTTCCCGCCTTGCGCAATATTCCACTCCTTCATATCTCACTGATAACCACTCAGTCTGACACTTGGGCCTCACGTTTTTCGGTGCTGAGTGGGAGGATCTTTACCGAACAAAACCAACGCAAACCCATGCACAAAAACATCTGCCCCAACCCACGATTCCGATACCACGGTCTGTGAATTGTTGCATGCTGCTTTGTTCTGGATGCGTTCTAACGGGCTTTGCTTGCTGCAACGATCAAAATAGACAACAAAGAAACACCATTCGAAGTTCCTTTTCCCGCCTGTGGTGGACCTAGTGCATGCATGACTGTGATGAAGAACTATTTGGGTGGACTTCCTATCTGGGAGTGCCACTCCTAATGTTTATCTTGAAAGAAAGTACACATTTTTGACGTGATAAAAAGCTTGAAGTTTGATGATACTGTACATCAAAAGATCAAATCCACTCAGCCAAACTCCAAACAGAAAAAAGGCATGAAAACCTCCTCGAATTCTGATTTTGGCAAAGGCACCAGAAGTCTATCACGTGAAACACAACTTCTCCTACGAAAAAAATGAGGTGATTTTACCACCAACATCCACACTGGTGTCAAAGTTTTTTGACGGCCTGAGCTCGTTGACTGAGATCCTGAACTATCGCCTCATCTGCAGGACGGAAGCACTTGTTGCAAACTGAACGAGCTTTGCGCTCTTAATTGGGCCCACAGGAAACAACTTTGCTTTTCTTGGTTTGCGTCTCTTGATCTGGAGACAGAATAACGAGATCATGTTTCCTCCGACAAACTCCCATGTTGAACCTTCTGGCTAAATCATGCACGCACAAATGTCTGTTTGTCGGGCTTGGACACAAGAGTCATCTTGACACTTCAAAACCAAGCCGCACGCTCACAGATTCAAACGAGACACAGACAGACAGACAGACAGACAGACAGACAGACAGACAGACGCGCGCACACACGCGCACACATGCACGGACACACACACACACACACACACACACACACAGCGTCCCTCTCGCTGCAGGTATTCGCAGTGGAGACGGTCTACACGGTCGGGATCTGCATCTTCGCGTTCCGCGTACTCCCTCTGGTGGACGACGTGCTGCAGGCGCTCTGCATCATGGCCGGCATCGCCTTCTGGCCCGCCGTGCTCAACGTCTTCAACAGGTTCAACTCCCACCTTTTTCACCACCTGTTGCAATACATCTAACAGGCAGCTGGTCAGACTTCATCCGTGAAATAGAAACAGGTTGAGCTGAAAAAAACAGCCCGTCAAGGAATGGCCTCAACGGCTCAAAACAAAGACCAGAAGGGCCCTTCATATTGGTCTCATGTGGGATCAACAGCTCAGCATGATCACATTCTCTGAAGTCAACAGCAGCTGTTTCCAACGCTTGCATCGTTCTGTGCTGCAGACAGGCGGGGGAGACGTGCGGCGGGCTGCAGCTCGTGGTCGACGTGCTCGCGGTGCTGGCGCAGGGCTCGGCGCTCGTCCTCATCCCCGCCGTCAAGGTGGCGCAGGACGACGGCTCCAGCGACCTCGTGTGGGCCACGCCAGTCTCCATCCTCCTGCTGTCCGTCGTCTGGTGGGAGAACTACATCGACAAGTCAGTCCGTCATGAGTGCTTTCTATTCCAGTTTCAATCCAAGAAAACTTGGTGCGAAATCGAGGAACGTTGAAATGTACAAGGACAATGCACAAGGCCACAACCTGAAAAACAAGACTTCCACAAACAACAGATTCAATTTCAACACTTTCTTCGTGAACGGTTTGTTGTGCTTCATCAGAGACACGAAGTTCGGGCCGCTAACGAAGCGCCTCGTGGCCTACAAGCGACGCATCTTCAAGGCGCGCTACAAGATCTACCTGATCGTGTCGCCGTGGAAGATCGCGCTGTCGATTGTCATGATGATCGCGCTCCTCTCGCCCGACGTCGACCCCGACAAGTTCTTCGACCTAACCTGGGGCTTCAACAGGTCAGGAGAAGGCTAACGCTTTCTGCGCTTTCTCTTGGTATTGCAGCAAGGGCCAAGAGTACAACGCTCAGTCCAGTATGGAACCAAGCGTGTCTCGCAAGTTGCCTCACTTTGGTGAGGCTCAGCAAAGCTGAAATTTAGTCAGGATCTACCCTATCTCCGGTGTCTCAATGGCTGTGCTTCACCAGACATACAAGCAGAACAATGTTCTTCCTTTGTGGGGGCCCTCGTGACGAAAATTCTTCACTGCTGAACCTTGCCAACAAGCAGTCCGTGGTACGCTTCAACGAACCGCGTGCGGCAGTTCAACAGCCTGCATAAGACTCACACGTGCACAGCGGTTGCGCAGGTGCGGGACGCTGGTGGACCCCGGGGTGCTGTCCGGGCTCGAGACGGACTGGGTCTGGCTCTGGGTCATCAACTTCTCGGCGGCGCTCGCTGGGTACCTCGCCGCTCGAACCGCCGCCAAGATCAACGTGCAGCGCCTCAGCTTCGCCCTGCCGCTCGTCTTCTCGACGCCCATCGTCTTCTCCGCTCTCATTGGTCAGTGAAGAAAACAATTTCTTCGCCCCAATTGGCTCGGGGAGGGGGTGTTGTGCGAAAGTGGTCAACGTGAGAGTAGAACAGCACAACACAAATAAAATCTTCAAGCTCTTTTCAGGGGGGTGTTGCTGTGTTGTGCTGAGATTGTGCTGAAAGGTTCAAAAATCGCACGTAGAGCTCCCCCGCCCGTACCATTCGCCACATGGGGTGGTTGTGTTGGTTGGACCAACTCAGTGTCCAAACAAGACTCATGTCGCTTCGTCTCCAGGACTGTGTGAGACATGGAACGACTCACCGTGCGAGCACGCGGACACCATTCCGTCCTACCTGTTCTACCACTGCTACCCGCGCGGTAAACTGGCCGACATCTTCACTGAGGACCAGGTTCGTACACAACAGCCACACCCACTTGTTGCCAGCAATAGCTGTCAACCCAAAACTGGTCATCCAAGAAGCCACAACCTTGTTCTGACACCACAGACACGACCAGGGTGAATGTGGTGACCCTGCTTCAGATTTGGAGCTGTCCATTCAAGCAACAAACTCTTTGGGCAAGGAATGCACAACGTCGCACCTTTTGTCTGGTCACTGAATGTTTGCTTCTTTATCTAGGGGTGGATTCTGGTGCTCTGGTGGCTTTCACAACTGTGGATTACGCGTCACATCTGGTTCCCGAGCTCTGAGAGGCTCGTCAAAACTGAAAGGTCAGAATTTGACGACCAACATCAGTCGGATCAGTGGTAAGTGTCCATCCCACAGCATTGCGACCAATTCCGTCTCAAACTGTTCCAGGTTGTTCGTGTTGCCACTTTACGACGGGCTGGCCACTGAGCAGTGGCTGCTGCACAACAGATACAGGAAGGACGTCTACAGAACCACCGGAAAATCGGTGGGCAGAGAGAGACTTCAAGGATCATGAAATTGACATGTCTTGTGTGTGTCTTTTTCTGAATGTGCTTGTGCCTGTGCCTGACGCGTTCCGTTCGTTTTGGCAGCTGCTGAACCGCCGAGACCTGATCAAGTCGATGAAGAACCAGGACCGCAGCGAGCTCAACTTCCACGACATCTCGAGCACGACGGACGCGGAGCGACGCCAGCTGCTCGACGACTCGACGCCCATGGTCTACATCTGCGCCACCATGTGGCACGAAAACGAGCAGGAGATGATCTACATGCTCAAGTCCATCTTCAGGTGCGAGGGAGGGAGTTTTGTGTCATGTGACTTTGAATGTGTGTGCGTGTGTGTATGTGTGTGTGTGGAGTCTTTGTCGTCTGAAGACATCTTCAAGCTTCTGCGACGTTGTTCCTCAGAAAATTGTGAAACTCAGGTTGCGATCTCCGACAGGGTTCTCACACTGTACAAAAATGGCTCGTGTGAAATCACACAATAACTTTTCAAGACCTTTGGTCAAGAAAGGAGTTGTGTGTTTGAACAGGAACCCTTTTCGCAAGGTGAGAACACATTTCTAGCACGATGCGAGCACATACAAGTTTTGTGATCGCAGAGTTACAGAATCGTGTTTCATGATCGTTCCTGTTTGAACTCGCAAGAGTGTTCTGATCCTGTTGATTCTGAAGGTCTGCTCATGACAGTGTGTGTCTTTTGGCAGACTGGACATTGACCAGTGCGCACGGAAAAATGCGCAGATGTACATGGGAGTAGACGTTCCTGATTACTACGAGTTCGAGGGTGAGTGCATGTGCCGCAGAGAACGGAGTGAAAAGTCAACTTCTTCAGACTGTCACTGAATGTGTGGTTTGTGTGTGTGTGTGTGTGTGTGTGTGTGTGTGTGTGTGTGTGTGTGTGTGTACGCGAGTGTTTGTACGCATGTATGTTTGTAGTCTTTATCTCTTCGTGTTAATGTGAATCCGTCTCAGGCTTGGAGTGGAGGCATGTTCTTTTACTTCTTTCGAGAACACACACACACGTTTGTGTAGTGCTGGAGCGCTCATCGCTTTGTTCATTACCTCTGCGTTCAATCCGTTCACGCTTGGTCGTTTGGAGTGTGCAGTGTCCTTTGTCAATCTGGTCCTCAGCGCACATCTTCTTTGACGACGCGATGGAGGCGCACGGCCCGCGCGAGAAGCTGTACGAGCCCAACGCCTTCGTGCGGCAACTCGTGTCCGTCGTCAACGGTGCCGCCAGGTCAGTACCAACCACGAACCAGAGGCGGGAGTCAGGACCCGTATGTTTGAGTTGTACACCTGCTTCTGGAACAACAGTGCAACACCTGTAGTCAGACACGTTTGTGATTGCGGGTGAGTCTGCAGGTTCGTTTTGGTCACGCTCATTCGACGCACACAAAATCATCACGCCCTTTCGAGCACTGGAACGCATACTCAGGCATCAACCTTGGGAAGATGACAATTTTTGGAGGGAGTTACCGTGTGGGTCATTGGTTCACGTAGTATCCCACGTGCTGCAGCGCTGTGCACGAGATCGACATGGAGATCGACCCTCCGGAGCGGATCCCGACGCCGTACGGCGGACGCCTCGTATGGACCTGCCCCGGAGGAAACAAGATCGTCGCGCATCTCAAGGACAAGGTCAAGATTCGCCACAAGAAGCGCTGGAGCCAGGTACAGTGCAGCAATTAATGGGCACAGACAGACAAGTATCTGATCCAGTCTCATCGTTGAGTGGCTTCAGTCTGAGTCCAGTCTGTGTGAGCCACGTGACCAGCACTGCCAAATGAATCAGATGCTTCTTTTGTGTGGAATGGATATTCGACACCGACAAACTTTGATTACTCTGTTGCAGTAAACCCTGACTCTGTCCTGCTGTACATCTGAATCTGCACCGTGTTGTTGGCAGGTGATGTACATGTACTACTTCCTGGGCTTCCGGCTCTGGGCGCAGGAGTTCGACACGCGGCGGAAGCAGATCCGCGCCGACAACACGTTCCTTCTCGCGCTCGACGGGGACGTCGACTTCCAACCCAAGGCTGTGCAGGTACAGCTCCAGCAGAAGCACACAACCAAGAATGAGAACGCCACGGAAATTTCTTATAATTTTTCTGAACGTTATTACGAAAGCCACGAACAGACAAAATTGCTTTGGTGGCCCATGGTGGGATGTTCCGTTGATCCGTCAGAGTTTGTTCTGAGAACTAAACCCGGAAGTCTTGTCGTTTCCAGCTGCTCGTTGACCTGATGAAGAAAGACGACAAGATGGGCGCGGCGTGCGGCAGAATCCACCCCATCGGTAACGGTGGGTTCAGTTCCGCTCAGATGATCCCAACTTGCTCAAAGTGCTGTGAAACAAATTCAAATTTAGCATCCACGGAATCCTTCGAAACAGGGTGAGTTTCAATTTTACACACCAACCGCAGGTCCGATGGTGTGGTACCAGAAGTTTGAGTACGCCCTCGGGCACTGGATGCAGAAGGCCACAGAGCACGTGCTGGGGTGTGTGCTGTGCTCCCCGGGCTGCTTCTCCCTATTCAGAGGCTCGGCCATCATGGACGACAACGTCATGAAGAAGTACACGACCAAATCAACAGAGGCGTCTCATTTTGTTCAGTATGACCAAGGTAGGTGAACCTCAAGTAAGCCTCTTCCATCCGAAAAGGTCAAGGTACAAAAGGTCTTTTCCATTTCACAGACATGTTCTTCAAGAAAGAACCAAACCCAGAACAGAAAAATCGCTTGAATGCAGAAACCAGCTCACGTTGACGCGTTCCCGATGCTCTTGCTGCAGGCGAGGACCGGTGGCTGTGCACCCTGCTGCTGCAGGCCGGGTACCGAGTCGAGTACTCCGCGGCGTCCGACTCCTACACCCAGGCTCCCGAAGGTACGGTCCCACCAGCGACCAGAACGAACCTGCTCTGGACTTGTGTGATGACCTCATGTGAATCAGCAACCCTCACAGTCGCAGAAAAGTGTCCTAACTGCACCCCATGGGTGCCTGAAAATGATCGGCCCGGAGAGCGAAAAAGAACAGACTGCGGTGCTATGTTGCAACGGATTTTTGTCAAAGCAATTCTTGTGACACATCCCTTGCACACACATATTTGTGTTTGTTTGTGCGCAACGAAAGCAGTGGTGATCAGATCTATACACACATACGACTGTTTCCTGCAAATCCCCTTCGATGTTGTAGGTTTCAACGAGTTTTACAACCAGCGTCGGCGCTGGATGCCGTCGACGATGGCGAACATCCTGGACCTGCTGCGGTCGTGGCGCACGACGGTGCGCGTCAACGAGAACGTGTCGATGCTGTACATCATCTACCAGGCCGTGCTGTTCGTCGCCGGCATCATGGGAACAGGAACCATCTTCCTCATGATCGTCGGCGCTCTCGTGGTGAGTGCAGGGGTGTATCTCGTGGTCAGTCAGCGGGGGGATGGGCATTTCCGATGGGAAGGTCAAAACATGGATCCTTGAGCGACTACTGATGACAGGTGTTCACTCAGATTAGGGTCAGGTTTGCAAAGAGAAGGGAGGAATGAGAAATGTGTGTTGCTTGACAGGGAGGACACAGAGTTGACTTCTTTGGAGTTGACTTCGTTTCTTTCGCAGGCCCAATTGCTGCTAGATTCTTCCTGCCTTGTTCTCGGGCTGCCTTTCTTTCGTCCCTTGAATGTTGTGTCCTTCTGTAGGTATCCCTGGCGGACGCGATTGACATCTGGACGTCGTTCTTCATCAACCTCGTCCCTCTGGTTATCTATGGGTTCCTATGCTACAAGGCCAAGCCCAACACACAGGTACGAGACACGCAAACATGTGAGAGTACACTGCACACTTTGTACGGACAAATTGGTCAACAGTGCACCTCCACTCCAACTGTGACGTGTGACTTGTGCAAAAGCCATGGTTTTCGCTTGAAAAGGGAAGCTGCTCTTACGGCGCCCTTTTGTCTCACTGGCATACCTTTGCTGGTTTCGACAGGCGTTTACACACCGTCCAAGGGAAACAATTTTCGTTGAATTGAAGCCCGCCGAAACAGTTGCACACGTGTACAGAATTAGAACTGACTATCTCTCCCATTGGAACTGCCCCTCCAAACGCATTCATCTTTATGTTGCCCAACTGTTCATGACTCGTGAACGTTTTTCTCCTTCAGCTGATGGTCGCCTCGGTGTTGACGACGGTGTACGCGCTGCTGCAGATGTTGGTCATGGTCGGAATCATCATTCAGATCGCGGAGGAGGGGCCGTGCTCCCCGACGGCGCTCTTCTTCTTCTACGTGACGGCCACCTTCATCCTCGCCGCCGTGCTCCATCCGCAGGTGTGCGCCCGGGCCCCAGGCCCCAGGCCTCTGGTGCAATGTTCTCAAACTACTCCAAACAGGAACTGATTCCTGGGTCAAATGACGCAGATTCTGCGCGTCTCGGAACAAAAACCAGGATGTTCACTGCAGATTCTAGATCTGCCTCAGAAATTTGCAAATGTAACTTCAGCCAAAATTTTGTCGAGTCAAATTGGTGGAATCTTGACACGCCTCCGTGTGTCTCTCTTACCATGGCTGTTTGAACAAAACTTACCTCAATTTTCCTTTGAAACTGGCAAGTGAATTGCCAAACAAAACAGCCACAACTTTCACACACCACTTCATGTCGCAGGAGGCCTTCTGCGTGGTTCACGGCTTCATCTACTTCTTGGCGATCCCGTCCATGTACATGCTGCTCATGATGTACTCGATGACGAACCTGCACGTCGTGTCCTGGGGAACCCGCGAAGTGAAGCAGACCAAGACCGAGGAGGAGCAGGCAGCCGTGAGTTCTCCCCATTTCCCGGTATCCTCAGGCGTGTACGTGCTCCACCAACATCTTCCATGTTTTGGACGCACAAGTGTCTGGGAGGCACTCCAAACCCGTGTGTCAGATACACCCCTTCTTTTTGCGCTCATTGCAATTGGAGGGGGGGGGGAGTGCGTCCCAAGCGACAGGCAACCTTGTTTCTTCAGTTCAGCTAACCATTTTCTCCAGCAAACCCAGCAAGGTCACTGAGACAAGCATTGCATTCCAGTTGTAATTTTTGTGTTTCTGTCACAATGCACAGGCTGACGCAGCGTCGAAGGAGCAGGAGGCGAGCAGCTCGGAGAACTCGTTCCTGTCCATTCTGGGGAAGATCAAGGGCCTCGAGAAGCTCAGCGGGGTCTGGTGCAACTGCTGCAACATCGCCAAGTGCCTGTGGTGCCCGAAACCCGCTCCATCGGAGGAGACCATCAAGTTTGAAGCTGTTCTGGCCAAACTGGAGCAAGTCGAGGAGAAGGTATGAGCCCAGGTAGTACTGAGATTGCGAAAACTGTTGATCTGCTTCCAAACGAAGGTAGTCCATGTTGTGGAAGTACGGACTGGAATAGAAAATTCTGAACGGGATTTCTGTCTGGACCAAGATTGAGGAGTTGTCGGGAGGGAAGAAGAAAGACAAGAGCGACAAGTTCCACCTGCCTCACCGCATCAAGTCAAAACTCGTCCGCAAGAGGAAACCCAAGGTGTCGTTCGGCGACGAAGGTAATTTGTTCGTTCTCTCAAGTCTTTTGTATGCATCTGCTGGTCTGTGCGTGTGACTTGCCCCGTGTCTATTGACGGTGGTGCTTCTGGTGCAGAAAAACACTGGTGTCGTTGGTATTATCCGTAAAGACATCCAATTGGAGCACAGCGACTGACACAAAAATCTGATTTCATTCTCTGTTTGAAAAGTCTTATTTCTTTGGCCCTTGCAGCAGTGTTCGAGGACCATGACTCGGACGAGGAGGAGGCGGAGGCGGCAGCGCGGCTCCGAGACATCAACTCCCGCAACGAGCTCGTCAACCCGTACTGGATCGAGAACCAGGAGCTCGGCTCCGGACCCATGGGGAAACTCACCAAGCAGGAGACCTTCTTCTTCCAGGTATGTTTGTATGAGAATCAATGCTGGTTGCAGGACCCGCACGTGTGAACATCGAATTCGTCGTGTGAATGACCAACAAAGATGTTTCCAAGTTGCATCATACAAACAGTTGAACATCTGTGCGAGACAAATGTTTTGAATGTGGTCCGTTCAGTGTTTGTCTTGCGATGCCATGCCTGACTGGACCTCGTGCTGTTTCAGGACTTGATCGACCGCTACCTGTATCCACTGGACAAGAACAAGGCTGAGGAGGAGAGAGTCTCAATGGCTCTGATCGAACTCAGGAACCAAGTGCGTTGACTCCAATGCTTCAAGAATCAGAAGAACATTTGACAGGCAGAATGTCTTCTTCCTTGATCCCTTTGCTTTCACCTCTCTGCAGAGTTCGGTCTCGCATGTTGGTTCAACTTGCAGGCGTCCTTCGCTTACTTCCTGGTGAACGGGATCTTCGTGGTCGTCGTCTTCACGCTGCAGATCAACGTCGACAAGGTGTCGGTGTCGTGGCCGTGCGGAGACAACCTGAAGCTCGAACCCATCGGCTTCATGTTCCTCATCTTCTTCGCCATCATCATGATCCTGCAGACCTTCGGTCAGTTTGTGGACCAGAGACTGTGGACAGTGGTTACCCGCCACAGCCTGAGTCGCCACTGAGTAGAATCAAACAGTTAACTCGCCGGAAACAGAACTTTGGTGGACGTGAAAGAACAAGGTGCAAATGGGCTTCTTCACGTCCGAAATGCAAAAAGCTCTGAACATGTTGCATTCTCTGTTGCAGGAATGATCGTCCATCGTTTGGGGACACTGTTCCACATCGTAGCAACCACCAAGTTCAACTGGTTCACAAAAGGTACACACGTAACCAATGAGCGGGCGTGCTGCAAGAGGCTCAAAAACACGAGTTTGAAAAGAACGACGCGCTCAACCCTGGAGGGTGAAGAGAACATTTCCGAATACGTATCTGGCCAGTTGAATGGGGAGAGGGCAATACCAAGTGTGACAAACCATTGGTAGAAAGAAGACTCGTTCTCCGCGTGAACTGTGCACAGAGCGGGCCTGAACTCTTGAAAAGAGTCAATGACCAATGTGCGGGTAGTTTCGAGAAACGAGCAGGTCAGTGCTGCCCTCCGCTGGAGACGCGCATGTTGAGACGGCGGTTGTATTGCTATCGTCCCAGGCGCGACGGAGGGGATGAGCACGACGTCGTCGGACGCCGTGGAGCTGGCGAAGGACCTGGGGCGGCTGCGGCAGGACGCGGACCCGCGCGCGTCCGTGCGCTCCACGCTGACCGGCTCCGGCGCCGGGTACGGAGGCCTCGACAAGGAGCTGCTGCGCAAGGGCACCGTCTACAGGTGCGCGGGGAAAACTGGTCTTGAGACCGAGATTTTCTTGGATGTCTACTGTCTGAACGCACCATTCGTCCATGACCTTTTCTCAGATCCGTACACCCAAGAACTGTCAAAGTCAATATCTGCAGAAACAGGAGTTTGAGTCCGCAACCTCGAAGTAATAGCAAAATCAAGAACCGACCGTACAACTCCACACGAGGAAGATTTGTGTTTTGCCAAGGAGGCTTTCCAGGTTCGGAACCTTCCGGCTTTGTCATCTCGCCATTTTTTCTGTTCAGACTGAATAAATCTGCCGAGACGAAGGGCAAGTTGAGGGACAACGTGGACGAGGCGTTCGCGAGTCGCTTGTCGCGCCTCGAGGCCGAGCTGGACGAGAGCAGGAACGCCGAGCAGGCCGTGTCCAAGGTGACGGTTCAACACACACACGCACACACCACGCACCATGCACGGCGCGCACACACATGACGCACACACCACACACATATAAAACTCACGCACACACTACGCATACACGACGCTCACGCACATACGTACGACACACACGCACGTAAACACGCACGCACGCACACGCGCGCACACACGCACACCACACGCCGACACACACGCACACACACACACACACACACACACACACACACACACACACACACACACGAGTTTGCACAAAATGGAAACTGATCTCAGCCTCGGTCTGTGATTGACAGGTGATCGGGACCAGCGCAGGGCGTAACCGCTGGAAGTCAGTGCGCGCCGCGGCGCATCTGCGAGACGCAAACCGCTCCAGAGCGGGTAAGCGCGACACATCCGATTATCCCCAAACACCCCTTTCTACACAAAGCGTTGTCAGTGGCGAAACTCGTTACTTCGCTCAGCAGAAAGAACCCAGGGATTCAACATCACCTTGAACCCAAAGCTGAGCTGAAAGAAAGAGTAGAAACACGATCACAGCCGAATTTTATGTGCAGGTTCGAAGGTATCGGCTGCGAGCACAGATCGGACGAAACGCGACCGACGCGCCAAGGCGGCCGCCGCCAACGAGGCCGAGATGAGACCCCCGCCGGAGATCCAGGCGGACGCCAACGTCAGGAAGAAAAAGACGGTCAGTTTGTTGTTTCAAGCTGAGATTCAAGAAAAGCAAGCTTCCACTTTTGCATTGCTTGAGTCGCATGATAATACTCGTGTACTCCGTATTCGTGGCACAAATTGAGTACGCTGAAACGGTGAACCAAGGGCACGGATCTCCCAGCTCGGACTCTCCATAAAATCAGAAAATTAAACTTTTGTGAGTGAACCTGACCCTGTTCCTGGCAGGGTGGTGCCCACGCGACAGATAATCCTCGAAACATCAACACAGTGTTGTTCGTTCCACCAAGACAAAACGGCCAAGTGTCATGCGCAAGAACCGAGCGTGGTTCTGGATACTTCGAGGCAAGTTTTGATTTGCAACCATCTGTGTATTTGCAGTCGTCGAGCAGTTCGAGTTCCAGCTCCGACTCAGATCATGAGTACGCAGAGGTGGGCACAGTGCACAAACCGCAGCGCAAAACCAGCCGCTTGTGATCGACCCGCCCTCGTGCACGCACGCTGACCGAGGGAAACAGAGCGCACGAAGAAACCGGACTCCACTTTGAACACCTCCGAGAGAACAATAGCTTGGACACTCTGAAGCAACGAGATGGCTGCGGATTCTACCCTCACACTCGCCAAAACAACTTTGCTCTTCAGAAGTAGATTCCATTGACGTCGGTCAGTCCCCAGTTCCTGGATGCAACTTTCGCTGGAGATGAATTTTCTGAACAGGTCTTCAGAGAGCTTGAGGGAAAACGTCCGTGATTATCTGACAGTACGTATTCGCCTCCATTGCAAGTGGAAGGATGCCAAGCATCCAGCCCCAGAATTCACAAGCTTCCAAAATGCTTTCAAAATGTTTGTGAAATGTTCTCCAGAATTTCTCCAAGAGTGTCCCCTGCAAACAAAAGCTGTGAATGGTGCAACTTATGGCCACTGCGAACAAACACAGGTCAAATTCAGGCGAAGCACTGTTCAACAACCTGTGTCCAAAAAGTCAGCAGAACATGTCGTGCATTGCAAACTCAGAACCGACAGGTTCAACAGCAAACAGATTTTTCTTGTGTACAGCTTCTTTTACCGTGATGTGTCTTTCATCAAATTCCAACTGTGATTTTTGTGGGCACAAAAATAAAGTTGGATATCTTTTGACCAACGACTTGGGTTTGTTGTGATTAATTTACACCTTGGAGCCGTTTGGTGGTGTTCGTGAGTCCGATCATGCAGTCCCTTCCGGACAGGCATGAGTGACGTTTCGATCCCTCGATTGTGCGACGCTTTGTTTCAAGCAAACAAAGTGGATAACGATACTTGTTTCCAATTTGAAACAATGTTGAAAAGACAAAGATAGTGCCAAAGCATTGTTCCTCGTAAGTTGCTCAGCAGACTGATATGTGGCTGAGTAGATTCAACCTTGACGATACGCTCGCTATTTTGGTTGATCTGACGTGATCAGCGCACAGCAATCAGAGTTTCGCAACATGAATATCTCCTTGTGGTTGTCCTTTTGACTCCGAATATTGGAACTTTGAAACTGCCACGGTGTCAGTTTTCAAACATCTTGGTGTGAGCGTTTCAATGCGCTTCCCGGGACAGACGGCTTGTTAGTTTTTCACTTTATGAACACGAGAAACAGAGGCGACAAAGTTTTGGCCAAACCTGTCTGGATTTCATTTCCCGTTTTGAACAACACGAACCTTTCTCTGCTTCATCCATACGGCGTCACCAAGTGTGCTCTTTCGATAATTTGCTACGTGACTCTCCTCATGTTTGGATTTGTGCGACACAGAAGCTCAGGACCGACACATTTCAGTCGGGCCAAAAGCAGCAAAAAGCACCGAACGTGTATGCGCAGACACCAAGCCCTGAACCAAAATCTGTTCTGGGCTCCTCAGTAGTGTAAAGGCATGGGGCCATGGTAAGGCCACAGGTGGTGAGGTATGGTTATGTAAATGCAAATACAAAAGACCTGCCAAAGAACAAGAGGCTGCTAATAAAGCACAAGTACCTGGATGTAAGGAAGCTACTGACCATCTGACTAAGTACTCACAGCACAGAGTAGAATCTCCTCTGGTTGCACTAACAGCTGAAGGTACAACTCAGGTCTAAGAGTTATTGCACCCGCATGCTGATCTCAGACTTTGTCACATCCGTGTGACAAGATGCAGACCATTCCCAGATACACAAACGTACTCTGATGGATATCCACAAGCGGACACGCGTGATACACAGGGCTGAACAGTAGAGCGGCCTTGCGAAACGGGTGCCTGCGCGGACGCTCACACCACAGTGGAGGAACCACTCAAGCAATCAAAATATTTATGGAACCACGACACCAGAAATTCAAAACATTGTAGAGCTACTCACACAAGCTGACGCTCAGAAACCGAGAACCAAGAAGAGTGATCAAACACTTCACATTTGAATTTGTGCACTCCGCAGGAAGAAAGCTGCAGAACCAAGGATGCAGTAAGTTTCATTTTTTCGTTATTCGCTCGCTTGTCATCCACCACAACTGAATTCAGCCTCTCCTTTCCAAAGAATGTCACTGTGCAGTCTCACGAATGTATGCTTACGTCTTAGCGTCCTTCTTTGAGATCGAGACTTGAGATGTGTCGATCAGAAGTGTTTTTCTTGTACAAATTTGTCAAATGAAAGGAACACCGCTCACCTTTCTTTTTCAGTTTTTCAGCCGTTGTGATGTTGCTGACCCTGACGTGTGTCGCAGACCTGCCCGTGATCAGGGGTGTGGACAGAGGGTTCGAGCTCCAGTACACGACCAACACACAGGAACACCTCAACTATCCCATCAGATTCCAGACCCCGCTGCCTCCCTGGCTGCAGGGACGCTACGTAAGCTTCCGGGGGCACATACGCTTCTCCTCAGTACCACGAAAACACAGCGGAAACACAGAATCACTCTTGTGAATGGCAATCTAACCCATCCCCCTCCACCAGGAAAAGAAAAAGGTTACGAGGTGGACAAAACCTCGTCAGCGAATCGGGAGGGTGGGTGTCGTACCCGTCCCTATTTCTCCGACAATGAACTCAAAGTTCAAAAAGATTTTTAATTTCCACGAAACATTGAAAGCAACCCACCCCCACCCACCCCGGGTTCAAACGGACTTGCCAGGACCGCGCACAAACGCACACACACGAGCACGCCCAACACACACAAACCCACTGCCATTGTTGACCCACCAGAGCTTATGCTTGAAAGGTTTGACCCAGCTTCACTTGTTTTTCACAACCACAGATGCGAAACGGACCTGGTCAGTACGGCATGGGCTCGCGCCACCTCGAACACGCGTTTGACGGGTTCGCCAAACCGCACGGAGTCAGGTTCCCAGAGGGAGGAGGTCGCACCGCGTACTACACGACACAGTTCATCCGATCCGAGTACTACCTGCGTGAGTTAAACGTCGCGATCGCATCTCGAGCGACACAAAGGTAGCACTTGACGTGCAAATGTGGCACAGGATGTCAAAGGGTCGCTCAGAGGTTCCCAACTCTGTTGCATCTCGGCCACACGTCAACGCCTCCCTCAACCAGAACTCTGCATCAAAAACCAACTAACATTGCAGAATGTGGCAAATGTGTCCAAGGGTCGACCTCCAAAGGTTGCGCCTGACAGCTTCTGGTCGTTTTGGCTCCAGGCTCCGTGGAGGCGAACGACGTGTCCCCGTCGATGCTGATGCTGCAGCCGACGCCGCCCTTCGGCTACTTCACGGCACTCCGAGGCTTCATCAACGGATTCGACAACATGGACGTCAACCTCTACGACTACAACGGGGTGCGTCCCACTGCTGACGCCCAGTACCCGAACGAGGAAACTTGTCCAGAATGGTCATGGTTTGAAAAACCACTCAAGAGGGCAGGACTTGAACGTCTGCCAGATTGCCAAAAAAGAATGGGTTCTCTGACCATGGTGCGAGAAGAGTCTGGTCAACAGAGAAATTAGCAGTCGACATAAAGCAGAGAAAATAGCAGTTGACATAAAACAGAGAAAACAGGTCGTGTTCCCGTCAATGTTGTCAATATTTGTCACCAGACGCTGGTGGCGATGTCGGACTTCTGGCCGGTGTACGAGCTGAACCGGACGAACCTGGGCACGATGCGCCGCGTCTTCGCGCCGATTCCCGGGGAGAGCTTCACCATCGAGGCGCTGCCCTACCCGTCCTCCGCGCACCCGATGCCCGAGTGAGTCAGTCCAGTCAGGGTGTAGACACACTGCGGTGAGATGCCGAGACCCGTTCCGCTGTGTGTCACCAGGGTTCGTGCGTGCCGTCTCTGTACAGCGAGTGCAGCTGCCCTGTGCATGCGTGGCAACCCCGCCTCAGCGATTCCTTGACATCATTTTCCTGGGGCTTCGGCAAGGTCATGCCAGATGCAAACATTTCACTCACTCACGACATTCAGTGGCCTTGATGGTCACTTCAGTGTCATGGAAGTTGTCTGTCGCTGCAGGGCGGGCACATCGAACTACATCAGCTACGTGTCCATCCCGCCCTTCTTCGGCCGCTCGCGCTTCCTCGTCGTCCGCATCGTGTCGCCCGACGTCCGCGAGGCCATCACCGAGTTCTACATGGACAGGTGGGGTACATACACTGCGGCAGAACAGAGCACGCAGCCCTACGGTCAAAGTTTGGCTTCCAGACAGTTTGATTGCTCGCAAAGCCACTCTTCGAACGCAATTCATATCGTTCTGAGAAGATTCGGTTGCTGCTGTGGAACGAAACGAAGCGTGCAAACTTGTTGCTGTGGGTCAAATTGGCAACTGCGCAAAAGCAAAAGCAACGTGCATGAAAATGAACAAGCGATTCTTCATCGACTGCAGGTTGTACTACGTACATTCGTTCGCTGCCACAAAGAACTACGCCGTGTTCTTCCTCGGTCCTGTGTACACCGACATCTGGGCGGCCGTCAAGTCCTGGCAGTCTCTCGACTCTATCAAGTGGGCGAAAGATGAGCCCACGCAAGTTCGGGTGAATCCTCTTCACTTTTGGCACTGTCTGTCACCATTGATTCCCTGCCGCACGCATCCTTTTCGGATCTCCATGTTCGCCGATGGAGAATGTCTGTGGTGTCCTTTTGAAACCGGGCATGTCGCCAGCCTCAGTCTGGTTGGATTTTCTTGATTGATCCATCTTTATTCACCTGACGTTAGTTTCCAGGTGGTGAACTTGAGCACAGGGGAGGTGACGGAGCTCACGACGGACGCCTGGTTTCTGTCGCACCACGCCAACGCCTGGGAGGTGGACGACAACACCATCGTGGCCGACGGGGTCTTCTATCCGTCCAACCAGGTGAAGGCGCAGATCACGGGCAAATCGGACAAAAATGAAGTGAAGTAGTTGGTCATCATCCTGATGGAGGAGCGCCATCGCTTGCAAATTTCGGGCGGTCTCTTGTTTTCTCTGACATGCTCCCTCAGCATTTCCCCCTCGTATGATGTGAGACACATCATCTCTGATAGCGACGTCATTTTCAGATTTTCTCGTTCCGAGTGCTGAAGAGTCTGTACGACAGAAATGCGAGAAACAAGTTGGAGGCGGACGGCTGTCGCCTGCTGCGCCACACCATCCACCTCGGCCGGAACGCTCGAGTCTCTCTGGAGGTGTTGCCCACCACACCTGGTGCGCAGGTCCTTGCGAATTCAGGATCTGAAGATTCGACATCAAAAGTTTCAGTGACCAACCACAACATTGCAACTGTTGATTTGACAAGAAAAGCTCCTTGAAATGAATTTTGGGACTCTGTGTGGAGCCTTGTGTCAAACTGAAGCTCTCTCGGTGGTCAGTTTGGACTCAGCGTGCTTCAGTTTCCGTTGCACGACATTGCTGTGGTTATCTTGGCGCTATGTGAATCTGCTCCCTGGATTCTGGGTTCCAGAGCACGAGTTCATGAAGCACATGGAGTACCCGATCATCAACGAGGCGTTCCGCTACAGGCAGAACCGCTACCTCTACGGCACCGTCATGAAGTCAGACTTCTCCATACTGGGTGAGTACGACTGTGTGTCACTGTCTTTGCAAACACACACACACACGCACACACGTGTACATACACACAATGTGTACCGACAAAGGACAATCTTTTCTTTGAGGAGCGCCCGTGATTCCAATGACAGGTCCATTTTGTGAAAGCCGTATGTTGAAATGTTCACAGGGAACCAGACGATCATCAAGAGGGACCTGCAGGACCCGAGTCAGAGTCGTGTGTGGATGCAGGAAAACCACTTTCCGCACGAAACCTGGTACCAACTCAGACTTTCTTCCAAATTCGATACAACAACGCTTGATTATTGTTTCTCAAGTCCGCACGTGGTTCCCTCAGGTTTGTTGGTCGGCCCGGCGGCACCGCAGAAGACGACGGAATCCTGCTGTGCGACATTCTGGACGGGAACAGAGGTCTTTCCTACACTGCTGTGTTCAACGCCACCACCCTGGAGCTGGTCAACAAGGCCTACCATCCGACCTGGAACAGCTGGACGTTCCACGGCAGACTCTTCCATTAGATCTTGTTGTATCAGGGTCAGTACAGGATCCTCGCTGCATTCACATCCCGTGTCAGGCAATCTTTGAAATCTTCCTCTTTTTGCTCAAAGATGTTGGCTTGGTCTGTCAAGATTACACGTACAATTTTTGTATTCCAATGGTTTATTTGACGTGGTCCCTTGGGACTGAGAATACAGCTGTGGGTCATTTTTGACAACTCTTGAGATGCAAAGGCACAAAAAGCAAAGTTTTTGCTTTTTACCGGCCGGGTGCAAAAAACTGACAGCGACAACAGAAAACAGAAAAATGGTGAAAACACAGCATTGTGTTCAATTCAATCACAGAGATCTGAACACTCGGAGTCAACATCCAAGTGTCTTTCGTCGCCACAAGCAAACAACAGGAAATATCACCCAAGAAACCAGACTCAATTCTTTTCTTTGTGGCACTTTGGGGAAAACATCCTTACATCACACGTTACAATTTACACCAGGTTTTGGGGTCCTTGGCTGCCGAGCCCTTGGGTTTGCACTGCACCAAAAGAGATTAGGCAGACGATGTGAACTTTTGTGTACACATGAAAATCTTTGAAGGGGTTGGACCCTGGTGAGATTTCTTCCCTTCTTTCCTGATCCTGGATCCTGTTGCTGCTGCGGATTTTACATCTCAACATACCCTGTCGCAAAAACCAAACCAAAAGTGAGCCACCACGGATTTGTCTCGAGCCAAACCGTGGGAGTAGTTTTCTCCAATGGGGACGACAATCTAAAATGTCTTTGGCGCACCGTGTCACTGATCACTGTTTGCAAGCATCACAGACAAACATTCAAATGGCAAACTGAACCGAGTCAGTTCGATGCACAATCATTCAAACTCCTCACTTGCCACGTCTGCTTCAGCATTTGTGCAGTTTACGCCCAGACGCACACTGTATCAGGATGAGCAAGTTGCACTCAGTGAAGATACGACGTTGACGAACAGCAACACTCACTCAGTTACACAATCTTGTACACGAACGAAAGTTTTCACGATGACTTGTGTTCGAGACCTATTGAGGGGTGGTCAGGCTGCTTTCGAAGCCACATCAGGATCCGTCGTCTGAAACCTGAAAACCAAACAAAATGACAGCCCAAGCACCACTGGTTCATTGTGAGACGAAATGAACGTGGTTTGTCCACGTACTCCCGTTTTCTCAGGTTTCGCAAACTTGACTGCTGGATTCACAACACCAACTCGAGGGGCCAGATCCACCACACCAACTGTATTGTTCACTTGGGACTTCTTTAGCCGGTTAGTTCGTGGACAGACCTCGTACCTGGCGTTTTGTGGATGCCATCTGGAGCTTCTGCTGGAGTTTGGCATCGAGCGCGGTCCGCTCGCGCTGCCGCACCAGGTCGATCTGTTTGCGCTGGTTGTGCGACTCCTGCACGAGCGCCGACGCCGAGCGCTGCATGTCCGCCGACCCGCCCACCTCCTGCGGGGCGTAAAAAACACGGTCAACTCAACACTGACGGGGAATTCCAGACCGACTTGAAAATAGATCTACACGGTGTGTATTACACAAAACAGCACAAGATTCCGACAAAAAGGGTGGTATTCTTGTGTCTTCAAAACAACGACGCTGCAGAAATAGTAGTGCTGCTACAAGTGGTAAAACAGGATATTGCAAAGGCGACGTTACCAGCTGCTGTTGCATTGACTTGCGCTTCTGCCTCTTGCTGCCCTTGGCCTGATCCAGGTATTCCTGCAGCATGGAGTCAAACTCCTCCTTGCTGAGGGAGCCGTCGGCCTGACGGGCCTGCAGCTTTTCGTAGAAGCCTTCATCCGAACTCTGTGAAGAGCATCAAAGAGAAATTTTTTTACGGAAATTTCATGCCGTTTGGTTTGATGAGAAGAGGTGTAACACGTCAATTGTGGTTGAGGTCAACTGTGTCTTGAGCGAAATTGATTTGACAAGGGTGTTCATACCTCTTGCTTCTTTCTGCTGTTCTCTTTGAGCTTTCGTCGGAGTTTCTCGTCCGTCCTTTCCTTGTCCCCTTGCCTGGCCGCGTCCAAGGCAGCTCGTTCTACAAAACAAAGACGAAAGGAATTGTACGTCTTGTGGTCACAAATCAGAAATCCCGGAACTTGAGCAAGACTGATGCCTCGAAACAACCTTCACATTTACACCATCCGCAAAGCCCGACACTTGCTCAAAGGCACGTGCGGATTTATACCACAAAGACTCGTCGTTGTGTCACTGCGTCAAAATCACGCTCAAGCCCTGGCGTGTTGTGAGGATTCACCTTTGTGGTACTGTGCGAGTAAGGCTTGCAGCTCATCCGGGGACAGGTTGCGCTTTTTTCGACGCACATGTTCCAGAAATTCATCAGTGAGTTTCGACACATTCTGAAAAGAAAGGGGGTTCCAGTTCCAAAATCCCAAAGAGCAGTGTGTCTACCCCAAAAAGGGCAGACTCAAGATGTTGTCAGATGGGGACCTTAACAAAGATGAAAGTCACAAGGACAAAAAAGAAGTGCGAGAAACAACATTGCGGGGGACGGGAGGACATGCACACGCCAAACAAAAAATTCAACCAGGTGGTCTCACCTCATCTTGCTCCTCTTCGGCATCCTGTAAGAAACAAAAAAAACATTTTGCGTGAGAGTGACACAATTTCATGCTCAAAAAGCCACCATTATCAAATTTGACACCAATGAGAAGGTGGGAGATTGGTACCTGAGCACCTCTCTGCGCATTCCTCAGCCTCTCTCTGAGTTTGGCGTCCAGCCTCTCCCTGTCGGCGTTGCGCATGCGTCTGAGCACCTCCAGGTCCCCCAGGTGGCGCCGCAGTAGCTGCGCCAGCTCCTCGTCGCTCACAGTGCGCAGGCGCGGAGCGACGTCGGCGCAGAAATGCTCGTCGCAATCGCGAATCGCCTGGGATGATCGACAATCGAGTCAACAGTGATATTTCGGAATTGTCTCGTGTGGTCATATGTCAGCAAAACAGGCGCATCCCGTCCCTTTGGTCTGCACTTTTCAAAAACATTCACGATCGCTCGGTTAGAAAAACACCAAATTTCATGCGGACTGCACAACGACGGCTTGCGCCCTTTGGTCGCTACGCGAGGAACCTCTTGAGCAATTTCACACGTTCGCATCTGGTGTTAGAGCTTTCCGAAGAGCACTTCTTGTTGTTGCGATGTGAGTCCGTCCGCCTGCCGCTTCCTCTCGGCCATGCGCGCGAGCAGCCGCTCCTTCTGCCGCCCCTTCTCGCCGGCGCGGATCCGCCGCCGCTCGTCCTCCTGGTGCCGGTACGACGCTGCAAAACGGCCCCAACGCCTGATTATGGGTGTCAGAATTTGCGACATCGGACCTTGGAGTTTTCGCACATTGAAATTCAGATGTCACCTGGAAGACTCATCCCCACTCATGATTCCAGTGAATCCACGAAAAAAGTATTCTGCAGAGATCCAAATCTTTGACATTTCCCCAATCACTTGTCCATGGCAGAACGCTTCCATTCTTGATATTGTCAAAAGGGAAGTTTGTTGAAAGAATGTCCGTCTGTTTCTACAAATTTGAGTTTCTGACTCACCCATGAGAGCCTTGAATTCCCCTGGGTTCATCTTGTTCCTGCCGGACCACATGTCGTCTTTCAGGGTGTTCTGCAGGGACTAACAAAAAGAAAACACAAAAGTGATAAATCTGTGTCATCTTGCCAGATATTGTCCGAATCCTTTCAGCCCAAACCCAAAATGGAGAAGGCAAGTGTGAAACCACTCACTTGATCCTCATCAGAATCTTCAAAATCGTCACCAGATGAGGCCTCTCCCTGCAAATCGAATTTTTCATGATTTCTTGCAAGACAACGTCTGGATTTACTTCATTGCCTTGTCTCGAAGCTGAAGCTGTGCAGTGTGTTGCACACCGTTCAGACTGGTGCAGCTGACCCATCAAGGTACAACACCTCTTGCTCTGGGGAATTGGAAGCACTGGACACAACCGTGGGTGCAGGGTCCTTGGGTCCACCAGACTCATCGTGCGTTGGGGAAGTGTGACTTTTGCAGGTCATCCGTCTCTTCCACAATTACTCTACGTTGATTTGAGCGCACCGCAACATCAAGCTGATCTTCCAACAACAATGCATGCAAGCAAAACGGACTTCACTCCGTTTGCTCTGCCGCGCTTAGTTCTTCTATGGCCTTGGTTCTACAATACTCACTTGATCATTTACCGAAGCGATCAAATCCTACAGCCAACAGAAATGTTGTAGAACCAATATTTTAGACGAATGCGTTTGGGAAACACAGCTGACATTTCGCTTCAGTTACAATTCTTGAATTTCTGCAGATGTTTTGCACGTTTCTCTGCAAAAACCCCATCAAACAAAAAACTGAAACTTACTTCCAAATCATCGTCAGAATCCATTTGACTTCCCTTCCCTAAAACAGAAAAGGTGGCAATCATCGTCAGCTAAATTGTCAAGTGCATTTGTGGTTTTGTGTGTTTCAACACAAAAGTTTGGCAGGTGATGAACAGAAAACTACGCGGTTGTCAAGTTGTCAATCTCCCAACGCAGTTTGATATCTCCTTGTCCACACAGGTACTCAAGACTGTTTCAATATTTCACGACCACAATGAATAAAACATCTCTCTCGTACGTTTGTCGTGCACAGTCAGAGCAAATGTGGCCTCTGACCTTTCCTGGATGATCCCTTGGAGCTTTTGGACCCTGCGCTGCCGTCCGGTCTCGTCCCTGAGATGACAGGCGTGACGATCGTCGCCTTTCCCACGGGTACGTTGGGTGGACGACCTGACGCGTTGAGGAAGAAAAGGTCGTAGAGACAACCACATTCTGAACTTGAGTGCGAATCAAAGATGGTTGTCAGTCATACCTGGGTCTTGACCTCTGTTGAGCATTCTCTGCCTCTTCTTGGCTTCCAGTTTCTTGGCAAGGTACTGTCGTTCCACCTCTTGTTTCTTTCTGAGAGCCTGCCACAAACGAAATTTGTTGAAATGCCAGGGCATGAAAGAGAGAAGAGAGAGACACAGCACAGAAAGACAGAGGAGAGAGAGACAGAGAGAGAGAGAGAGAGAGAGCAGCAGAAAAGCCAGTATACGATAGGTTGTCTCAAATGTTCTGTCCGCGATGCAGTCATGCTGTTGCTGTTTGAGCAATCAACTCGCAAGTTCGGCGCACGATTTGACCATGTTGCACGAATGTTTCAATGAACTTTTTGAACTGAAAATTTATTCCAGTTGCACAGCAATTGAAGGTTTTGTTCACA
>JAAUXT010106962.1_pt1 | contig 41876 bp, 51 predicted proteins | sample 7278171 | NCBI WGS metagenome assembly JAAUXT01 (sample SAMN14350112, study PRJNA611818) | marine sediment metagenome | isolation source: surface marine sediment (1.8m) | place: French Polynesia: Moorea | collected 2018-08
CCAAAGTGTGGACAGATGCACACATGAATGCTAAGGGTTTTTAAGCCAACAGCGGGACCTAGATGGCCGCTACCGTGACCATCAATGATGCTAGCATCAGAACTTGGACAGAAGTACGCCACTCAAAATTATCCTAGTCAAGGCACCCCAATTTGCAAGTTGCACGGCCCAAGCATAAAACCTCGCAAGGCCATTCTTCTTCACTGCCTTGTCAACGTAGTGCATTGTGGTGTCACACAGTCAAAAGACATCCAGCAAAAATGGACCCCAACATTCTTTGTCGGCAGCATTCGTGGTGGTTGACCACAAAGGCAAACAAGGATAAGATAATTCAAGACGAGCATTGTTGTGTGAAAAGCCTGATGTTCTGATCACAAGTGTAAACAATTGAGTACTTCAGAGGAACTTATCAACTGAGTTCACTGTGAAATTTGTTTTCACATTTTCATGCTCAAGCTTAAAGGTGAAGTTGGGGACCCCCGTTACACTCTCCAAACAAATCCGAAATTTCCCCAAGGGAAGGTTTTGGCAAGATCTGAGTCTCAGTTGTCGGGTGTGACCTTGCATGGGTGCGGATGTCATGTGGCACATTCGAGTCATACACGTACGTGTCTTAACGGATGTGAGCTCACCAGATGTTCAAGTTCTAAATTGTCAAACTGAGTCACCTCTACTAGAGCTGGCGCTGTTAGCGTGACAGAAATTAGACAAAGGGTGGCTCTGGCAAGATCCAGAAGAGGACTGAAGCAGCGCGAAGCCTTTCTTACCTGCAGACTTTGACGAAATGTTGCTGAATTTGAAGAGTCCAAGCCAGAACAGAGAAGATCCACAGTTACAATGAAATCAAATGATCGTTTCTCCGCGACGACAAGGAAGTGTTCTGCGCACGATCGATGAAAGAGACCATACACAATATGCGCACGTCAGCACCAAAACGAGTGTGTATAATGCTGTCGCGACTCAGTGCGTTGACTATTTTGTACAGATCAGGTACGATCACAGCCCGAAGTTTCAGGAAGTTTTGTTTTCACTCGTATGTGGGGAATTTTTGCACGACATGGCTCTCAAAAATAACGGCAGGTGCCAAGTCAAGTCTCAAGGTCTGAAATGTCTGCATTTTTGCATGAGGTACATCACAAAACACCAAGGCAGTATCATGGGATAGTATTCCAAAACACAGGCACCCAAGGTTTGTTGTGGCCAATTTTGAAATTGCCACGATGATTACGGGCTATGTGGTGGTCTTCTATTTTTTTTTGCTGTTGCTGGACCAACCTCTGCCAGACGAGACTTGTCCTTACCAGGTTACCAAGAAGGATGTCTCATGACAAGCTCATCACTGGACGCCCCTGCTCAAGCGAGACTTTGACTCGAGAGGCTGAGTATCATGCTGATTCGCTGGTTATGATTCTTCCTCAAGTTTGCAACGCAACTCTTGGGGTTGTTTCCGTTGGCTACAACGTCCAGTAAATCTTGAGGAAACCACGTCGGAACCAGAAGATGACAAATCTCAGTCAAACTGAACATCAATTGATCAAGGAGAGGAAATTTACATTTGTGTTTAAATTCCCACACGAGCGCTCGTATATGTTGGATAAGAATTACCTGCAGGAAAAATGGGTCACCGTTTCAACAGGAAGTCTCAGTTCAATGTCATGCTGGATTTGTCCTGATTTTTGACAAGTGACCATCTCCACCAGTAGCCTGATCCATGTGGAGGGTTCCCACACTTGGCAAAGGCGCACTCGACCACAATCCACTCCGAAAGATTTTTCCAAAGCTCCTTCCTGCAAATTTGTTTTGGTCCCTGTTCGAATCCGATTGTGGAGAAGAAAATGCATTTTCAAGGAAACCAAGAGAGTAAAACATTGTGTTATTTTTCAGGAACCACCCGACTGCAAGAACAAAGTCTGTTTTTCAAAGCAAATACTCAGTCAGGCTCCAGTGCCAGCCAGATTTTGCTTCACGAAAACAGCACTGGTCAGAAGATGAACCAGGTTGCCACTGTGACATTCATTTTGATGCAGACCAACTATTTCTTCCTTTCCTCTGAGACAGCCATCACAGAAAAGAAAAGAACAAAATCCACAGCGTGAAAGCTGCACATTCAGAAACAGTCAGAAATTTTTATTTCGATGTCACACTTCGATTTTGAAAAGGCAACAGAGGTGTGACAAGAGATGCAGTCTAGTTGGAATGCCACAGTCTTCAGGGGTGGGGCATTTCTCTCATGGGTATCTCTTTTGCACCCTCCTCCTCAGAGTCTTTCTTTTCGGTCTGATCTGTTTCCTTCTTTTTGCTGATTGAGGTCACTGTTGGAGCAAGTACGCAAGAAGCAAAAACAAGCAGAGCTCCAAAAACTTCTATCCAATTCCTGTGGCCAGGAAAAGTGTGGCTCATGAAAGTATATTGAGCAACAACCATGTAAATAATCACAGAAGAGAGAATAATGGTGATAATATTTCCATCAATTATTGTACATCCATAGAAATATAGGCCTGGCATGAACATATATGTCCCAACATGGCCAAAAAGGAGTGCTAAATCTGTCATTGTTTCTGGAAAGACAGGTTTTTCAGCAAAACCCATCACGACAAATGATGCTGCTGCCCCACTAAAGCAGGTCCAAAATACTGTGCGCCACCTGTTCGATTGTGAATGAAAGAAGTCCGAAAATTTTTTCACATTTGTGATCTTTCCAACACTACATATTCCAGATAAAGTTGCCAGCAAGCACCCAAGTAACATGTGAAACCCAACAGGGTTGCGTTCAATTGAGCTTCCATTTGCACAATGACTTGTGAAGTTCTCATATCCGTCACACTTGCCTTGTATCCTGTTGGCAAACAGGAAGTCTGGCTGAAGTACCAAAACTATTCCAATCAAAATCAAGATGATTGAAAATGTTTCTACAACTCTAGGTTTGTGCTTTAGGAATATCCAAAATATTAGCCATCCAATTATCAGCTTGGTTGATTGTATCAATATTTCTATTGTCACCAATGGACTCAAAGAAACTGCTATGTATCTCCCCGTGACAGTCATGATGTTAAACAATGAACCAATTCCAATGGGGAAGAGATCAGTCCTTGACTTTACCAAAGGGTTTATCTTTCTCACAGTGCAAACACACAAACCAAGAAAAAAGCCACAAAGAAATCGTGCTCCATTCAATTCAAAATCTGGAATTCTTCTTTCCAAGGCCTGAACACAAATTGATGAAGCTGATGACAAGAACGCATACAGACAAAGAATTGCAAGCCCTGCCGTGTATTCTGCCCAGGAAGTTTGGTGAGAGTCCGAAGTCTCCTTCTCCACAAGGTGTTGCTTTTCACCAGACATCACAACACTTGGTCTGTCACTGGGCAAATTTCATCTCTGTGTTTGAAACAAACAGTTGGTTATCTTTGAGGAGCAGACGACTTTTGTTGATAAGATTTCAATTGATATTCAGGTATCCTTGTTCGAGATCCTGATAATTCCTCGCCGGATCGAAGCGTTCAGCTGGGTCAAGAGCGGTGTCAAATCCACTTTTTCCACAGGTTGTCATCAAGTTTTTTAAATCCTGGCAAAAATGCAGTCGAAACAAATGCCATTCCTGTCTCAGCACTTCAAATTTTTGCTGGGGACAAGACTTGAGTTTGCGCGGCCAACCTGCTTCTTGCATTGTTGGTCGTACACGTTTCCCTGTCAATCGATCTCTGCATGTCCACTTAACTTTTTGTGTGCAAGAGGCCGCAACGCAAGTTGTTGGAGGTCACAGTGTAAGTTTACACAAAAGATGCTACTTGTATTGTGTTTGACGGAAAAACTTTCCGCACCAAGGCGTTTTTGGCGTGCAGGTTTTCAAGTGGTGGAAAAGCTCAGTATTTCATGCGCCAACAAGTTGCAACAGCTTGTGCATGGCTGAAGACGGTCAATCGTTTTGTCCGAAACGAACGGTTCCCCAGTTGACAATGAGTGTTTTGTTTCATTCATCAAACGAAACTTTTGAACACACAGCGACAAGTTCGTCACCTTCTCCTTTTCTGGACAACAATCGCGGACAGGTGCACATCACAAACGCCTGCCAGTCACATCCCCACAAACCGTGGAGTCGTTCCACTCTGATAACTTTTTGTTCGTCAGTTTGCTTGTCCAAAAGCAGTGGAGACAAAATAGCACAAGAACATGGAGGTTGCAAGCACAATGACACGTTAAGATAACCGTTGTTGAGAGAGAGAACAACTTTCTTCCAGTGCCTTGGCCGGAGTGTGAGGTGAGAAAAATCGCCCGATTCAGTCTGGCCATCTGTAGATCCACGTCGGACATGTGTCTCTCGCGTTTTGATACATTTTTGAGTGACATCTGAACACCTGACATCAGGGTAACCCTCGCATGTCAAGACTCTTTTTTGACAAGCCCCAGGTAAAGTGTCCTGCACCAAGTGTCTTGGAAACTTTGTGTGCTGTGGCAAAAATCATCACACGGAACAAATGGAAAGGTTCCACCGTTTGGTCCAGGCACCAGCCCTCAGGCTCAAGATTCACCCAGTACCGAGTTGTTACACTTGGTTTACGCGTATGCTTGGTCGTGCACAAGAAACAGGTACTCAGATGAGGTGACCTTGTCAGTTGTCCGGATTCACGTTCTTCCGTTGCAGGCTGCTAGCCAGCGTCTGAGATGGAGCTGCGCCCCGCCATCTACGTCGTCATGGCGTGCGCGTTCGGAGCATGCAGCGATGACGAGGTGCAGACCTGCAACAAGGAGCCGGGTGAGAACCGCCTCCCCATGTGAATGAGTGTGTGAGTGAACGAGTATTGAGTGTGTGAGTGAACGAGTGATGAGTGTGTGAGTGAACGAGTGATGAGTGTGTGAGTGAACGAGTGATGAGTGTGTGAGTGAACGAGTGATGAGTGTGTGAGTGAACGAGTGATGAGTGTGTGAGTGAATGAGTAATGAGTCTGAGTCTGAGTGAGTGAACGAACGAGTGAGTGGGTGAGTGAGTGAGTGAGTGAGTGAGTGAGTGAGTGAGTGAGCAGATGAGTGATTGAGTGGGTGAGTGAGTGAATAAGTGTGTGGGTGAGTGAGTGAGTGAGCGAGTGAGTGAGTGAGTGAGTGAGTGAGTCAGTCAGTCAGTCAGTCAGTCAGTCAGATCAGATCAAGTCTTGCACCAACAGCGAAAAGGAAACTTATCACAACACAAACGAGGGCGTTGTTTTTTCTGTCGATGAGCATAAGAACCAATGTTCAAACCTTGTGCCCCATTCCTATGTGCATCCATTGCTTCGATGAACCCAGACAATGAAGCCCAGACTCATTGTGCAAGACACTCTGATCGAGGGAAATGATGAGCCCCTTGTAGGCTGCGGGACGTGGCCATCCGAAGATTGTGCTTTGCCAGTGTGACTCAGGGAATTGTGCCACACTTCCCGTCCACAGCGCAGTGTGTGTGCAAACCGACGATGAAGCTGGACCTGTCGCAGCTGGAGCCGCCCCCGGGTGGCGCGACGCTCTGCAACAACGCGACGTTCGAGTGGATGGTGAACGCGCTGCTCGTCGAGATGAGTCGCCTCAATCAGCGAGCAGCCGACCTGGACGCGCATACGGCCAAGCAACAGGTCAGCAGCACTGCAACAGTCGGATGTGCGTCAAGGCAACAGCAATCTGTGGCTCGTGAAACATGTCATCTGCTCGGCCATGTGTTGGCCTCAGGCGAAATGAACGAGATAATACCGACGGCTTCAGCTTGCTGTGTTTTCTGACGATTCTTCGCACTTGCAGACGGAGATTAGTCAGTTGAAGGCTGAGGTTAAGAGGGTCACGGTGGAGCGGGATCGGGCTGTGGAGGAGTCTCAGAAGGATCGGGAGGAGGCGGAGAGAAGGGTGCGGGAGGCGGAGGGCAGAGCCGCCGGGTGCACCCACAGCCAGACGGAGGTGCAGGAGCTGCACGACAGGATCAAGTACGAAACCACAAGCTTCTGTGTGACAGCTGCCTGGTTCAGGATCTCATACAGCAATGCTTCGAACACTAAGATTCCAAACTGCAGGTCGCTCAGAATCCGGTCAAAACCCTCGTTCCCCTGCAGAGAATGACTATGTTGGGCATGAAATGGTCCATTACCGCACACAGTAAACAAGAATGAACGTTGATGCTCAACAGAATGACAGAGCGATGTTGGTGTCTCGTGCAGAGAGTTGGAGCGGGCGGAGCGGCGGCTCGAGTTCGAGAACGTGCAGCTGACGGAGCGCGCCGCGCACGCCGACCGCGAGCTCGAGACCATGAAGCTGCAGAGCGCGAGTGAGCGACGCGCCGCCATTTGCGCAATGTGTTGGTGGATGTCTGTCTTGCGAAAAGACATCGAGAAAGTCCTGAAAATATCTTTCTTTATCCAGTGTGAAAAAGAACCTTGGCCTCACTCTGGAATTTGTTGTCCGTCGCAGTCAAAACCTTCTTGGTCTGTTTGAAGGAGAAGATGATCTCTTGTGTTGCGGAAGTACAATTTATTGAACGTGAAATTCCGCTTGCACCACAGAGAAGCCACGAGACTGCGCCGACATCCAGAGAGAAGGCTACAGGTCGAGCGGGGTGTTCACGGTGCACCCGGAGGGCTGGGACACCAAGGACGGCGTGGAGGTCTTCTGCGATCTCTTCACAGACGGAGGCGGGTGGATGGTGAGTCGACTGCTGTTTGAAAAAACAGGATGTTGTAATGCACAATCAAGGGGTGGTTTGTGGACAGGTACATGACAGGTGATTGCAAAATAGTCGTCACCAGTGGAACCTCTCCAGTCAGAGTCAATGTTCTGTTGAGTAGAAAGTCAGATCTGAGTCTGTCTGTTCGGTTGAGAGAAGGATAGATCTTCATGCCAAATTTGTGAAATGTCAAGCATGAAATTTGACGGGTTTCCCAGCATAGCGAATGCGATGGGAGCGCACACAAATGCTTCACGTGGACAATGAGACAGAATTCCTGACTTGTGTCTGGCTATCAGGTGATTCAGAGACGGCAGGACGGGTCGCAGCCTTTTGACCTGGAGTGGGATGACTACAAACGGGGCTTCGGCAAAGTGGCCCGGGAGTTCTGGATGGGTGAGTCCACAGTGCACATGTTCACCAGCTGAGATCAGTTCCAATGAATCCTTTGGAAACTGCAATCGTGATTCTGTGGTTCTCAGGTAACGACTTCATTCATCACGTGACTTCCGGTCAGCGCGAGTACGCACTGCGTGTGGACATGGTGGACATGGCTGGAGCCGCGGGCCACGCCCTGTATGGGAGGTTTTCTCTCGGAGACGCGCAGTCTCAGTACACAATACGCGTGAAGGACTTCGAAGGAACCATAGGTTGGTCGGGGTGCAATGGTCTTGGTTGCGTCGCAGATTGAAGTTCGTCCGTTTTTTCTGGACCCGGTTCACGCTGATTCTTGACGGTGTGGTCATTCGCAGGAGACTCGCTGAGCCACCACGACGGCGCCCCGTTCTCGACGCGGGACGTGGACAACGACTCGTCGCGCAGCGGCCACTGCTCGCGGCTCTACGGCGACGGAGGCTGGTGGTTCGTCCGCTGCCACGACTCCAACCTCAACGGCCAGTACGGCAAGACGGACAAAACGGGTCAGTGAAGAAACACTTGAAATAGTTTCTGTTTGTCTCGCTCTCTGTAAAGGCTTTTTCAGGTCTGGACAACACCAAATTTCAGCGCAAATACCTTTTTCTGTTTTCACAAAAAAGGCACACACGTTCATCACAACGACTCCAATTCAGGGGAATCGTAGCCCTGAAAGGCTTTCCCTCTGCTACGTGCATTTTAGCTTGATTCTACCCGCCCGAAGTAACTCTGGGAGGCTCGGAAAAAGCGAACTTTCCTGTCACGCTGGGATTCTCCCGTGAGAGCCCGTTCACGGGCCTGTTTGTCCACTCTGCAAACGAACAAGATCTCGTAATTGCCACTGCAAGGTGCCACTAAAATTAGTCAACGTGCAAGCCGTTCCAACAAACATTGGTTGCACTTTGACTCCCTGTTGACCGTCTCGTCCTCATGTGCGGAGCGCTGTCTGATGATTTGTTGACAGGGATCATGTGGATCCACTGGAAGGAGATGGAGAAAGCGGTGCGGCACGTTGAGATGAAGATCCGACCCGTCTACTTCGGCAAGCAGCAGCAGTAACAACACGCAACAACAGACGGAGACTTCGTCAGCACCAGGTGACGAAGCTGCTTGTGGAACGACAGCTGCGTTGCTCGCGTCAGAACACGAACCTGTCCGCAAATGCTCAGATCGGTAGACACAAAGACGAAGTTGCAGAGAGTGAATCGCTGTTGAGCAAAGATTTGCGAATATTAATGCTGTTGGTGTCGCCTGTTTTTGATTCAAAAGAGTTCGAGTGATCGAGACAAGAGGTGCACCTGACTGAAAATGGAAGCAAAGTTCTCTCTCCTTGAATGGAAGGCAGTGTGAATGAACCCTGGCGAATCTTCCCCCACTCCACCGACACACATGACCTTCGAAAAGATACCCTGCTTTCACTTTTGGCACACAAAACGTTCTAACCAAACTCGTCCCCCCCCCAGGACTCCACATCTTCCCACCAACAGCGATCCGCTGCAGACGCGAGACTCTGCCTGAACTTCTGAACGTTTGTCAGCAACCGTGCCACTGTTGAGCATTCCCTGGGCGATACGAATGCAGAGGTCATTGTGTTCAAATAATTTTTGTTTTGCTCAAGAAATAAATGTGTTTTTGTTGTGTTTGTTCTGCATTGAGTGCTTGTTTTGGAGTTCTCAACGACGGGATGCCTGGAGTCCGCAGACTGTTGAGCAGCCGCTTCTTTTCCAAGATTCAATTCCCCCAGCTTTCATCGTGTCTGTCCAAGACCTGTATACTGGAACTATGTCAGTTCTCACAGCAGCTACCATTGGTTTTATGTCATTTGATTTCGTGCCAAGTGGCGTTTCGCTAGGTAGGCATTGATGTGATATCTTGTTCGAGGCCCGCTCTGGCACAAGCATCACCATCTCAGAACATGCATGCAGAAACCCAGTTTTGTACTTTTGCTCGCAAAATACTTCAGTTACTCGTCAGACTTCATTCCACACATACCCAAACACAAACCGCCAGTCGGAAAAAAATTGGAAACAGCAGAGTCATTGCATGACAAGAGCAGATATTTTTCAGTTCAGATTAAAAGTGCTGACAGTTCGCATCGTTTTTCTTATCTCGTATCGAAAGTGTGTCCGTTTGTTCGCCGACAGTGATACTTATCTTGTCCTTTGTTGTCATTGTGGTCTGATGGATCTTTCCGCCTTTCGGTAAACGGGAGTGAACTGCTGTCAAGTGAAGCGAACCGAGGAGAATAATCCATTTTTGCACAGGCACGCAAATCGAAAAAAGCTTGTTGAGAACTTTTTTTGTGTGCATAAACGTCTCGCACCTTCTTTTCCAGTTTCTGTGGCGAAAGAGAACTGGACAAAAATCAGGGCATCACAAACACACCAAGAGCCAAAAGTCGCTTTTGGAAAGACCTGACCCGAGAAACAAACTTGTTCAACAAATTATATTGAACAAATTATATTGAACAAACTAGAAGATTTGAGTAATAGCCATCACAAACCATTATTACTATAAATGTTGGTATTTATTTATATAATTATTTATATATTTGTACGTGTGCGCGGGTTATGAATGGACGAGAGAATTGTACTGATTTAATCGTCATTAAATAAATATATTAAATCAAATCAACTTGTACTCGCAGGAGCATCATGTTGAAGTTGTCGAGTCCACGACAGACCGTTGAGGTGCATGGCGTTTGTCGATACCTGCCACCACTACGTAACACTCACAGCTTTGACATTGCCGTTCAAGAGGCAAGATACGCAGCTCCTCATATCAAAGAGACGTTCACGAAAGAATCGAAGAATTTGTCAGGCCTTCAATGTCTTAAACTTCCAAAGTCTCTTGCGCAACACCAGGCACAGGGTGGAACTGTTGGCACAAAAAATGGAGCTTTAATTGAGTTGTCAATCATGATTCAGATGCAGCAGGATAAGCGATATTCGATACATGAGCACACAATTCTAGAAATAATTTGAGTTCTGCATGAACGGTGCACCTCTGTTGTGAATCTTCACTGTGTGATGCTCAGCCCAAAAGGAGTTTGTGAAATTATTTACTTGTGTCTGCTTTGTTGAAAAAAGTGGCACCTGCCACTATCAGCACCAACATCTCACTCTCTCTTTTTAAGCGTGTGGTCGCCCGGAAAGCCGGGAACCACACGCTTAATGTAATCACCATCAGTCTGTATGTCCGTCCGTCTGAATGTGTAGAGCGGGTCTTACGGGGGGTTGGTTGGACCCACTTTGGGAAAAATGGTCAGTGAGCATCACTGATCATTTCTGGCCATTTTTCCTAAAGTGGGTCCGGGGGGGCCGCCGCGCCGCGCGGCCCCACGGGGGGCTGGACGGGGGGGGGGGTGGTGGGGGTGGTGGTGTGTGTGTTTTTTTTTTTTTTTTTAAATGATCAGTAATGAACTGCGAACGTTTGTATAGACCACACGCTTTTTATGCGTAGCATTCTTGTTGCACATGCAGTTTTACCCCATGCGTGGTCCTCACATAGTTTACACCGGACATCTTTTTTATGTTTTGGTTGGAGCAGCATAGGTTGCTGTGTCCGAACACTCGTAACTGTCCTCTTCCCTTTTCGCTGGCTCGGTCAAGTCGAACAATTTGATGGGTACAAGTTTATTTGGTTGTATCATTCATTGGTGGGAGTTGTAATTGCGACGCAATGACCCTTGCCGCACCAGTTGGTGAGATACGAGATTTGGCCCCACCAGTTGGTGGGTGTGGTGGATCTGGCCACAGCAGTTGGTGCAGTGAGTTCTTGGAGATTCTCATCAGTGAATGATATCAAAAGCAGGGTGTACTTCTTGGGGCAGCCAAGAAAACTTGAGCTTTGTCTGGAGAATGATTGCGAGTCGACGTCAAACATGCACAAGAATCGTGAAACATTGATCAACAGAGAAAGAGGCACTTGTTCGAAGAAGCGCCTTGATCAAAACAACCAAAGATTTGGCATTCCTTCTCCGTTGGAAGGTGTTCAAAAATATTTGGCAGAAGGGTAACGTTGTCAAACAAACTGTTTTCACTGATTTTTATCTCCACGCTAAGTTTTCACGATGCAAAAGTTCAAGTAAACTTTTACTTTTAAAGAACCTGAAATTTCACAAAAAGTTCCTAATTTGGTGCCACTCGCTGTTGGGAGCACAATCCTTCACACATTGGGTAGTACAGGGCAATTTCTATTTTCACCTCAATATTCAGGTGAACATTGTAACGGTAAATGCCAAGCGTTTCATTTGGGTACAAAGCCGGGGCCCAGGGTTCATTGCCAAAGGGATGTTTTTGCGATTTTTTTGTGAGGAAAGGTGAGGATTCTACACACTCTGCCTGTGGTGAGGAGTTCGAGTTCTGTACAAGTGTGCGCAATAAAAATCATGGTCACTTGAGACGAACTGTACATCACTTCCGGAGAAATATTAATTTCCAATGAATACAAAGTGTATAGAGAGCGAGAATCTGATAAATTTTGCTCGATACGTAATTGCTGGAATCGCAAGTACCCCAGAAAACTAGATCAACAGCATTCTGCGTGGGGTGATGAACAGTGTTTTTGACGTCAATGAACTGAGCTTCGACCTTCAGGTTTCTCCATCAAATCTTGTACTTTACATCAGAATTCGAATCTTACTGTCTTCTTTCACTTCGTTCAACGACTTCAACATTTAAAGTATCAATTTCTGGTGGAAATTTGATGAGGGTGTGGTTGCTTGTCACTCAAAGGATCATTCCCCACCTGTCACTTTCGCTTGTCAGTGCAACTCGATTGAATCGGAAGGTTGATGAAGATGGAACTCGAGTGCAAGAATCTGACGACCCAAGGGCATAGCGGCACACTCTTCCAGACGGAAGCTGACGCGACACCCAAATTTGGTCAGGAGCGTGAATAAAACAGCAACCACCATTTGTCTGCAGACACATGAACATGGAAAATAGAGACACAAACAGGCAGACAGGCAAAACAAAAAGACAATCGATTGTGCGAGTCTTTCCAAGGAACTGATGTTGACTTACCAAAGCTTTGAGATGAATCACGTGATATGTTTTCTGTCTTTTTTCTTCGCTGAAGACATTCCAATCAGAGAGCCTTTGTCAATGAATCTTTGCAAGTCGTACCTGCAGGCAGCAGATAAAGGTGAAACACGAGCTGTGGCAACGATCAATCCACTACAAGTTGAGCACACTACTCGCCAGAATGACATCAAAATCAAGACAAGGCTGCAGCAAAAAGAACTGCCACAAGCCAAAGAAAAGCAATGAAGCACAAATTTGTGTCCAACTAGAACAGCATCAGATACGGTTGGAAATAAAATCTGTTGGCAAAGCGGATGGACCTCCAGAACACGTGTCTGGTTCCAGCTTGGTGTGAAGAGGCCTTCGCGACCAGAACATTGAGACTGTTCAGTTCATCAAGGTTATTCTGGAACCAATCGCCACAGGACAACGTGATGTTGTTCATTTTGTGTTCAGCCTGTGCGCGAAGAAAAAAAGCCTTTTGGATCGACAACCATTTGGTGTCGTGTTGAGCGGACTCAACGCGCGTCACAGTGATGGGCGCAGAAGAAAAGGAAGTGGCGCTGTGTGAGGATGGCAACATTACGGCATCACGGCAAATAAACAGATTGTGTACGCCCCAGCGCCCGTGTATATGACAAACGCAATTTGAACATTGCACAGGCACATATCAGGTGGAGGTGCACAAGCGAAATGGGCTTCCAATGAACTGAGAATTATTCCACTCTGGACAAGATGGAATGAACACGAAAAATGTAAGTGGGTTTTTATCTCATCTTGAAAGATTTTTTGTTGTATTTTGACACCAAACACAACTTGTAGCACACACGCACTTGACAAACACACGCTTTCTGACTTCAGCAAAAAATTCCACAAGAAAAGATACACTTCCAAAAAGACTGCCACAGTGTTGGCTCTGCAACATACAACAATCTGGTGACAAATCTCTGGTTATTCCAAACCTCATTGAGGACTACATGGCGGGATCACAAAAACACAAAAACACTTATCATGAGATGAAGACGGAAATTGCACCACACGAATTTTCTCGTACGCCTGATCAGTTGCAGGCGTTCCACGTTTTCCGTGAGCATGGACGCCTTGTTCCTTTCACTCCTCAAATTTGTAGGTCAACGTTGCAGCTGTACCTCTGACCCGGGGATCCAAGCTCAGACACGATCTTCCAAACTTTGCAGCGGATGAGTGGATGACAATCCATGTTTACAAGCACCCGTGACCAGACTCAGTCAGAGGACACACACACACACGTACACACACACACACACACACGCACACACACACACACACACACACACACACACACACACACGAGCGGAGCCATGCGTTAATGAGGTGCAACGTTCCACAATCGCCCTGTTTCAATTTTGGATCTGCCAGAGAATAGGAGAAATTCACAATTTTTTCGGGTGCTCGTGGAGTACGGTGGAATCATACGTTGACAAAACCCATCGCGTGACTGATAAATCTGCTTTTCAACACCGACACTTTCAATTGGCATCGTGCGAATGTAGTCATTACAACAAGTCAGGTTTGATTACATCTAAACCTTTACAAATTGGAGAAGACAGATAAAAGTAAAACGAAACGACCTGACACGTTATGGAATGAAACTCAGACAACATTCGCAAAAGAGGTGCAAATCGTACACACTTTCGACATGAAATCACCTGTGGCTTGCTTTGCTTGGAAAAAATGGTAATTTTGCATGCTTTCTTTCATACTCAACTTACAGCATTTGACTAGTTTTGTGTGTGAATTTTGGGCTGTTTACTTGAGCGTTGCTGCGATTGCGATCGGTTCCCTGTCCCAGCACGCAACGTTCACAGCCACAGGGCAACAGCTCGCGCAGTTACAAACAGAAAATAGAAAAAACACACAACCATTCATCAAACACTTACACAAAAGTTTTGAACGCTTCGTTTCAGTCTGTCGTCCACTTGGAGGTGTGCCATTCCTGCTCGAGGCCACTCGGGCGATAGATGCTCCTGTTGTAAGATGCTGCGTCTTCGACTTTCAGATGTGGTTTCGTTTCCACTGTGATCAATGCTGCACGGTCTCCTTGATACAGATCAAGACAAATACGAGTCACCATGGAGACGTCCACTACATGCTGCGTCCAACTCGTCTTTTTGCGTCCAATGTACATCGATGCAGGACAGCTATGGCCACTCACCCCTTGGTCACTGTTCATCCTGATGTGAACTCGGTGACCAATGCTCTCCTCATGTACTGCAGGTCGGTGGTGTACTCGGTGGAGCGCGGGGAGCGGGTGCAGCGCGTGCGGCGCTGCGTGTGCGCCGCCGCCGCCTTCCTCGCGCTGCTCGTCGTGCTGCTGTTCGGCGCCGCCGTCGGACTCATCGTCTACTTCATCAGTGAGTGCAGCAGATCCAGAAGGCTCGGGAATTTTTTTTAGGAGGGGGGTTCCAACTTCACGCTGTTGAGAGTTCAACCACACAGGAGTGAGCCATTGGAGGCACACTTTTGCCGTGTCTGACACGATGCCAGATCCATTCGTTCCAGTTGCAGCTCAATGACATTCAGGTGGAAGATCACCCGCAAGATCTGTGGATCTGGTGAATCATTCTATTGCTCTGAAGCACTGAGAGATCCATGAGTCTGTCAACGATGCAGTGATTCAGTGGAACCGGTGTCTCTCTTGTTGAGGACAGAGCCTTAGTTTGCGCGAAACACTAATACCAGGTGTCATCGGACCTTGACTTTGGGGACTCTCAGTAATGTTTGACCTGGGGAATTGTGGATGGTGCGTACGTGAAGAACCAAACAAGAGATCAAGACGGACAGGCACAGAAAGCAAACGGGGTTCTTCAAGTCTTGGCACAGTTCGTTCCTGCTTGTGCCGTTTTGCATTGAATTTCCAATCAGATGCTCCCTGTCACCTTTACTTGCGGTATTTAAGAGTAAAACGAGTTCGACACGCGAGATTTGGAACCTGTCCGAAGAACTCATGCCAACACTCCCATCATTTTTTGGCAAACACGCAGCGATTAAATTTTCAAAACTCGTCCAGTTATCTAACTGCTTACAAAATTGTACAGAACGCCTTGGTCCTGAACACCCGACAATTCCGACAATGGGTTTTCAACCAATCTTGCTCAGTGCGCAGCGAGTTGATTTGCTCGGCATCAACCGCTGTTGGGTCTTCATGTCGTCAGCGTTTATGTTGAAAGGTGACAATTTTGTACGAAAGAAATGTTTCCTCCACCAGTGCCAATTCTGCTCGACATAAACATGTGATCTTTTTTGTCATGTTCACCACACCACACAGCCAATATGCTTGAAAGTTCCAGCAAAGGTGGGTGGGCAAACCTCATCTTTGCAGCTCCTTTTCAACTGTATGACCAAACGTCAGTTTGTTTTTGAGCGGTTTCATTGAAAAATGGTCTTGAAGCACTGTAAATCAAGCTACAAAACATCCACGTGTTTTCTTGTTTCACAGGTGACATCAAATCCTTGGGCGGCAATCCGAGAACACTGAATCAGACGTCACCAGGCACTGAATCGCCTCATACTCTGCAACCAGACGGAAACGGTACAAATGTCTTGACGAATGCCTCTGAACCAACTCTGAGCGAAGTCTCCCATACCACAAGGCATCTCAGCACAGTGACAGGCGCCCAAACTTCGGAGACTGTGACTCTTCCTTCAAGTGCAGGGCGCCAGAACACTGATGGTTCCGCCCACGCTACTGACAGCGCGGGCCTTGGAAGCCCCACTGAAACCAGCTCCAGCAGAGGTGTGGCGACAGTGACGCATAGCAGTTCTCCTCCCTCCTGGCCTGTGGACATTTCAAGTTCCACATTTGCAGGTGAAGCGCAGGGAACGACACCTTCGTCCTTGGGGTGGAAGACGGAAATTCGAGGAGCTTCCGGTGATGATACCGTCAGTATTACGACAGACATGACGTCGGTTGTAGCCACGTCTCCTCACTCTCCATTCACCGTTCCATCAACACAGGATGGTTCAACAAGGATTTTCAGTTCAGCTGTGTCTAGTCCATCCAAACTGCGCACTTCCACGGGCATTCTCGACACTGCAGATCTCAGTCTGAACGACACCGTCGACAGTTTGACCTCATCAGGTTTCAGGGGAACTGCCTATGAGACATCCACAAGTGGATCCTCGGGACCAGGAACCAGCGAAGCACACTTGGGTGCAGCCAGTGACATTGTACACAGCAGTTCTTGGGCAGGACAAAACCAACAATCAACAGAAAGAACCAAAGAATTTTCCAGTGTCAGAACTTTGCCAAGTTTTGTGTCCGTCTCTTCACATTCAGAAGAGACAACAACAGAATCAACTCTCACCCCGTCTTTCAACACCGATGACATGTCAACAGCAACCAAACATGTTTCCAGTTCCATTTCTTCTGGGAGTTTAGTTGACAGCCGAACAGTTTTGTCTGAAGTCGATTCCTCACGAGCTGAGTCCAGTACTCCGCAGTTCACTCTGACTGAAACTGCTGTGACAGAACCACCTGGTGGTTTTGTGTCTGAAGCACCTGTTTCAACAGACATGACACAGTCTCAGACTCCCCCATCAACAGGGACGATTTTTAGTTTACAAAGCGACGCATCGCTGAGTGTCTCAAGTGTCTCGCCCCATGATGAAATTTCAGAAAGTTCGAGTGGTGGAGTGATGAGTTCTGACGACAGTGAGGTTCATAAAACCACCCGACCAACGCATACTGTCACGGGAATTACGGAAATCAATTCAACTGGCGACGCAACAGACGAGGATGACACAGCCAAACAAACTGGTACAAAACCAGCGGTGACTGTACCTCCTCCTCCAACCGACACGTCTTTCCCAACACCAAGTGGCCTTTCCACAAGAGCGGAGTCTGCCACTGCGACGCGTGCTGGTGTGGCTGGGTCCCCAGCTACAATTGACTTTGCCTCTCGTGACGCGATCACGTCTGCAACACGGGAGGCTGTCACAGGAGGCACCACTGGAGACTCACTAGGAACTTTGGAGGAAATCAGTAGCCTTCAATCCACTGCTCAAAATGACCATTCTACACCCACAAGTGACCCTTCCAGGCAACCTTGGACAGCCACGACAGAAACTGAGGAGATGACTGACATGACTGAACCTTTCTTCAGTTCAATCACTCCAGTGACCTACACACCAAGTGGTACATCAGGGACTGTCTCCACGTCAAGTGTCAGCTTGGGCATACCCACAGATCAGCCAATGGACGACTCTTCCACTACACCCAGTCAACCTGGTGCTGGAGAACAGACTTTAGCGCTCACATGGACGTCAAGTGCCTCTTCTGCTGACCAAACAAGTGTGGCATCAACAAGTTCATTCAACAAAGTTTCAACTGGTGCACGCAGTGTTACTACTCCTGTTGGTGAAAGTTTGACGGGTGTGTCGGATGGTACTTCAACTGATATGTTCGCTGCCTCGTCAATCAGCGTGGAAGCACAAACTGTTGCTGGGAACGACGCATCTACAACAACCACCACACGACCCAGATCCACTCCCACTGGTGCACAATCCGAAGTCTCCACCAGCTCCTTGGCAGAATCCTCAGCTGGTGGACGTCCTACAGATCATCCTCAGGAACCATCGTCACGTGCCTCCACAACACAGGCTGAATCTTCCCCTGTTCTGGACATCAGTCCAACTGACACACCATCTCTGTCAACACCTGGTAAAGCCTTCACCACAGAAACCCTGAATCCTTCCTCCACAACCTTGGGCGTAGGAGACGTGCAAAGTGAACGTTCTGCAACTAACGCACCAAGTGAAACCGGTTCAACACCTGAAACCGGTGCCACATTTTCAATGTCCCAAGCATCAAATGAAACGCCCATCGGGGCAGAAATTACATCCTCCCCTGGTTCAGCAGAGCAAACCACCAATGCTGTGGCCAGTAGTGCCGTGTTGAGAACCACCGAGGGCTCTTCGATCGACGTGTCAAGTCAGGTCACAATTGACATATCTACTTCCAGAGACATGCAAACATGGAGCACAGTTCCTTCCACTCTTTCCACTCCCGTTGACCCTCATCCAACCCGGGATCCAAGCGGAACAGGGGTTCCCGGTCTTGAGACAGAATTTACTCCAACTTCCAAGGAAATGATTGACGACAGTTCTGTCTTATCAACCACTGTTTCTTCTTCCGTGGAGTCTGTGGCAACACCTGATCAGAGAAACCATTCCACTGTACAGGGTGCAACTGCAACAACAACAACAACAACAACAACAACAACAACAACAACAACAACAGCCAATCGCACAGAATCAACCTTCACGAGCACGAGCCAAGAACCATCATCTGAAACGGCTGAAAATACAACAGAAGAACCACGGTAACCAGAAACATAAAAACCCATTCGTGAGTCGTATTGAAGGCCGAGCGTAAATATTTCAATCCAACTTGTCTTTGACATCAGGACAACTGGTTCCCCGACTGAGACGCGGTATGTGAACGTGAGCACTGGCCAAGGAGACATCGTTGGCTTTGTTGTGGAAACGAGCTTCGGCACCAAGGTGAGAACGAACCGGCACTTGTCTCATTGGTTTTGCTTCAAAAAAGTTGTGTTGTGTTCTTGAAATATGTGCGTCAGTTTTCACTTTGCGCAGGTTGAGCGGTTTCTCGGTGTGCCGTACGCCGAGCCTCCCGTGGGACAACTCAGGTTCGCCGATCCACTGCTGCTGCGCCAGTTTCCCCAAGGTATCGCGGGGAATGTTCTGCTTCTCTGTTTCACCAGTTATGTGGCTCAGCCTGTGGGGTTTTCTCATGTCTTGTTTTGCTTTGGGTCCGTTCACAGTGCATGGAGCTTTTCGGTGCATCAACTGCACACCTTCGCACTCCTGACTGCACACAGTTGGTTTGCAGAGCCTCTGCGAGCCCTGGAGCCCGGTCCTGCCTGCATACAACACCCGACAGTGCAACACAACACGTACAGCAGCGTCGGTCAGGTGACCGGGCCCACAGCTGAGGACTGCCTCACCCTCAACCTGTGGGTGCCAAGATCGCCTGGCCTCAAGCCTGTCATGGTTGGTACCAACATCCAGGCCCGAATGAACGAGCTGGCTTCAATTAAACAAGAACAATATCGAAACAAACACACGACAGTTTGTCTTCTGCGACGCAGCGCTGAGATGCCACTTGGAAGTTTTTCCCTTTGATGTCAGGTTTTCATTCACGGAGGGAACAACATGGTCGGGAGCGGTTCCGAGCCCCTGTACGACGGCGCTGCTCTGGCCTCTGTGGGCGACGTCATTGTCGTGACCTTCAACTACAGGCTTCACATCTTTGGCTGGTTCCATCCGGGAATCAACGGCTCAGGCAAGGACAGAAACACGGAACGCGAAGAAAACATGAAGATGACATAAACTGTTTCGGAAACGTATGCAGGAGGTCGCTGGCACACAATAGACTCCGTCACTTCTTGATGCAGATGTGAAGGGAAACCAGGGTCTGAAGGACCAGGCTCTGGTGCTGGAGTGGGTGCAGGAGTACATCGCTGACTACGGTGGGGACAAGACCAACGTGACCTTGTGGGGAGAGATCTCTGGAGCGACGAGCGCCCTGTTGCACGCTCTGATGGCAGACGCCAAGTTCAACAGGCTCATTCTACAGGTTGGTCCAGTGAAGGTGCAGTTCGTAGTGTTGACCAAGATGAAGCTACTGTACATCCTTCGTATTTGCTGCTCCAAAATGCCGTCATTCTGTATTTTGTGCCGCCTTCAATTGCTTTTTGTTGTTTCCGTTGCAGAGCCCTTTGGACCTGGTGCCAGGAACTCACAAGACTCCTGTGTCTCTGGAGTTTGTCTTCTCCACGGTGCGTCAGGTTAGAAGGTGTCGCCGGCAAGTGAGTTTTTTGACCAAATATTAACTGCCTTTCCTTCACGTTCCGCAATGGCCCTCCATGAGCAATGCAATAAGCTTTTTTCTCTTTTTTTGTTGAAGTCTGACCTCATGACGTGCTTGCGACAGTTGTCTGTGAATGAACTGATGGACTTGCTGACGCACCTACGTGAGTGTTCTTTCTATTCAATGCGTGTCATGTCATTGGGGTTGTTCTGGGAAAACAAACCGTCATATCGCAGACAACACAACTTGCAATTTTCTTCTGCCTTTGTTTGCACTTTCTGTTTTTGTCTGCTTTTTGTTGATACCCTCACCAAAAGCACAGTGGACTGAATAAGAGATCACAGAAAAGCGAAATGGTGCGTCCGAACATCTGTGTGTGCAATGATTGGGAGGTGAAAGAAACAAAACTTTGCATTCAAGCGCGAAAGGACTTGTTCGGATGTTGCATTCCCTTGTACCTCAATATTATTGGACTCTTTTCAGCTGAGATCTCGCAGAACAGTGTCCTCGAAGCGAATGTTGCACCAGCGTATGAGCGTGCATGAATGGTTTGGAATGAACGTGTGTTCATGTTGCAAGATCGCGTGTGAGACCCGCCCAGTTGCACAATGTCGTCAAGCCGTTTTGGGAACGTCCCTCCGCATCAATTTGACGTGAGCGTCAAGGCGCCACCAACTTGACGTCGAGTGTGACGTTCTCAAAACGGCAACGGACCCGCTACGTCTCAGCGTTATTTACAGCTATCATTACAGCGTCAGAATTTGGCCCAGTCGTCGACGGAAGTGAGGTTGGCGCGTCCCTGTGGGACATGCTAGCGGCTACACAACTCCAAGATTATGACGTCATCATCGGCGTCAACCAGATGGACGCGATTCTCATCATAGACAGCAGAAGTGAGCCTTCGTCACCTTATTTGCCGCCTGGCTGTGGCATTTGGCCACAGGTCACACAACGTGCCGCAAAAAGGAACACTGAAAAAAGTTTGCTTTGTTCTTTCAGTTCAATTTTTCGTGCACGAGTTGGAAATTTACAGCAGTGTGTACGAGTACTATCAAGCCGACTGCCCCAATTGGTTCAGTCGACTGCAACTGTCCAGCTCTGACCGTGTGTGTCAAGGTTTGTGGGAAATGATTCCTTTCCTGGAAGTTCACTTTCGTTCACCAAACGAAGACACAATCTTTCTCATTGTAAATGCGTGTGACTGGTCCTCAGACTTGGGGCGCGACACGCCCGACAGGCAGATCGAGCTCACGGCGGCGCAGCAGTACGGAGACCTGTTCATCGCGTGCCCCGCCCGCCGCCTCGCCCTGACGCTCGCCGACAGGTTGAGAGAGGCAAAGGTGAGTGGTTCACGTAACTCTGCGCACAGTCAGCTTCTCCGCCATCTATCTGTGTTGTTCTGAAGGAAGACGTAAGAAGTCTTGACGAGATTTCAAAACAAAGCAAACTTCAACTTGATGAGGCTGGTCACACGAGTTGTTCATGTATGATCCAAACAAGCATCTTTTGATCAAGCTGAGACCAACGTGTCACCAAAACGTCAGAATTACAGTGCATCGTGTTGCGTTGACACTTTTCCCTGCAGGTTTACATGTACGAGTTGAACTACCAGGCTGAGAGCAACCCGTACCCTGACTGGTGGGGTGTGCCCCTCACAGCAGAACTCCAGGTAGGAAAGACTGCTTTCGTGCACAATACCTATTTCTTGAAAGGAAATTTGTTTCGACGACAAAAGCAACGCAAACAAACCCGACAAGATCTTCACGAGGTGTCAACGGGGTTCTGTTGCAGTGGATGTTCGGCCACCCGTTCTCCGCACAGCGGTGGCTGCAGCACGGCTACACGGCGGGGGAGCGCCGCCTCTCCACCGACCTCATGCGCATGTGGGCGCGATTCGCACGCACCGGGTGAGCAACGACGGGACACCTCGGGCCATTTCAATACCTGAGCACCAAAATTATAGCAATAGTGATATTGCTTGATACGAGGACAAGAGATGAGTTTTGTTCTGTGACAGCGAGGCAGGTTCTTCTTTGTGCTCGTACAGAAGGCATGTCAGAGTCCTACAATGGTGGTTGTTCCGGAATTTTCATTGAAAGCACCGCTGCTCTCCAAGCAGAAAATTGCAGACAAAATTTCCACACCTCAGGGGCAGAAAATCTGTGCCCGTTGCCCTTCTTGAATGTTTGTGATGACGATGCCAAACTTTACGCCCACCACAGATTGCATGACTGCGTCGTTCGTGAAGCGAAAATTTGAGCCAGACTTTTCTCCTGGCCAGAACTCAGCGGAGGATGAGTTGATCTCGTTCTGCCTGCAGACATCCGGATGCGCTCAGGTGGGAGCCGTTCCGGGCGGGACCCGACGGAGCCACCGATCCCGTCTTCTTCCAGATCAACGGACCCGACTCTTACTCCCTCCTCAGTCAACTCTCACCCACGTGCAATCAATAAAGACAAACATTTTTCTTTAGCGTTGTTTGTGTTCTTTTTATGAATCCTCTCACACGAAACTCGAGGAAATTTTGAAGAAGAGAAGAGCGTGCACAAGCTCAACTGGCAAAAAGAATGCCAGAAGAAACAAAGAGGAAGGAATGACATAGTACGCGATGAAACAGCAGATTCGCTGCGGCGAGAGACAACCAGCAGCCGTACAGCTGGAGCAAGACATTTCACTCCCACTTCCATCCCAAAATCTATAGAAATCAAAGGCATCTTGTTCCACACTTGATCTCTTCTTGTCTTGTTTTTGCTCAAGTGCATGCACGTCAAACTACTGTGTTGAAGCGCATGGTGTCCATTGGGGAGGTTTACCTGAAGTGTCACTGGTGCTGTTCACAACAACTGACCTGGACAGATAATTTGACAATAAATTTACATGTTCTCTGCACCTCTCTCGCTGTCATCCCACGCGAGATAGGTCCGATCTGTCTGCTCGTGCGAGTTCTGTGTAACACTCTCATCCACAAATTCAAACAGCTCGTTTATGCAGTTGCCAAGTTCGTGTCGCGTCGTCGCTTCGAAAACCAACTCAGCGTAAAGTCCCATTTTGGTAAATACCAAACAGGCACAAGTTTCTCACGTGGGAAAAAGTTCCAATTTTCTTCTAAAAATTAGAACTTTAAATGAAACAGCGGTGTGTCACTTCCAATCGTGATTTGCAGATGGGTGAATGAACATGTGAAATACGCAGGGCTCAGTCTTTCCCAAGCATTTCAGACGGAAGACTCTACAAGTGGAAATCTTGCAATCAACGACATGTAAGTGCATCAATGTAGATTCTATCTTTTCTCATCTGTACAGCATTCACAAATTGTTCCTGTTCTTGTGCCTGTCGACCGTGATGTTCTAGATGTACCATGCACTGCAGTACACAGCAACTATTCTGGAAAAGGCATCTGCACCCTGCTATCTTGTGTAGATGTCTGCTTTCACCATTTGAGCCAAACACGGAAGATAATTTTTGGAGTGTTTCGGGCGGCTGCCCTGCAGGGCTGAAGACTCGCGCGTGTTCCGCTGTGTGGTCGTCTCCACTGTCATCATCTGTCTGCTCAACCTGGTTCTGTTCGCCGGGTCACTCGCCTTCGTCTTCTTCATCACTCGTAAGTTGGATGCACTTTTGTACGCAGCAGACCACATGTGGATCTGGGGCCCATTTTAAGACAACACAGCACGGCAACGTTTCACTGTTGTGAACGCTTGTTCGCAGCTCCGAATTGGTCTGTGACCATGAACACGTTACAAAGACAAAATTGGAGTCGGTGACTACTCGTTGACGGCATCGTGAATCGGTGTGACCTCCAATGCAATTGTTGTTGCAGGAGACTTCGAGGAGATCCGAGAACTGCTGGACTCTGCCCGCCTGAAGGAGGTGTTGCAGAGCATAGGGGAGGGAGAGGCACCTCCATTGCCACCTCAACCTCCTCAACCTCCCTTCTGAGCTTTGGTCTTCGCCTCTCCACTTGTTTCTCACCCTCAGCCTGAGTTCAGTTCGGACTCTTTGGCTCTTTGGGTGAGACCCTTGGCTCTTCAGGTGCAACAAAATTCAGACACCAAAACATTTTCAGCCAATTCGAGAAAAGATGGTAATGTTGGTTTTCAAATTTGCTTTCATTTTAAAGTTATCTCACTCATAAATTGTGGTCTCTTGTCTTCAAAGAAAATGGGTGGTTTCATGTGGAGACAGAGAACAGATTTTCGTCAAATTTTGCGCTCCTCATTGGCTGGGTTTTGGCATTTGGATTTGAGGGTCTCATCCAAAGAGCCAGGGTCATACCCAGAGACCTGGAGGGTCACACCTGAGGAGCCAGCGGGTCGCAGCTGGGCCGGGGACTCAGAACTGAACTGAGACACAGGTCGAGGTCCGACTCGCACTTTGTTCCCGCGTACGAGCATAACATGGTGCTTGTCTACAATTTCCTTCTGTTGCGCGCAATTCTCATTTTTGAACTTTTTGTGAGATCCACTGGGGATTTTGTGTTCGGGGACTGACATGGTCGGACTTTGGGAAAGAGGCAGGGTTTGATGCCTGCTTCACCTTTGCTTGCTGTTCCCAAAATGTCATTTTCGTTTCAAACCAGGCTTCAAAGAAAAAATGTTCTCAAATATATTCTCATACATGATTCCGTCTGTGTGCCATCGTGGTTGTTGTTCTGGATGCGAACTGCCTGTGATACTGGAGTGGGCTCCAGCAGTCTTCTTTAGGACGAAGACATCTGGACCCATGTTTCCATTTGTTCCCGTTGAAGATACTTCGCTTAAGGTTCTCACAAACACACACACACACACACACACACACACACACACACGCTCGTACTTACTCATGTCAAAAATGTCAACCTCTGCCACTTTGTTCTCATTTGATTTTTTGTTGTGAAACGGCATTGCACATTTGTGGAGAAATGTATCACATTTCAATCAACCTTGAGATATTTGCAACGGTCAAACATTTGTTGGATTTCAGTGACCACAGAACAAGCCTCTGGTTGACAACCTTGTACCCTCAGCTCACTCGTTGACTGTGTTACGATTTCAACTCTCAAAGCTGGGTGTGATTATTTGGGACAAGAAAATAGAAGTCCATTTTGTACAAATAAAACCTTTGTAAAAGTCCTTCACAGTTGAATGAGACTTTGTTCGTGACGTGCAACGCGGTGTCCGCACAGACTCCTTCAGGCAACATCTATTACACTTGTCGATCACTGCAGACATTCTGTCCACGGAACATCGTCCACCACCGGCAGGTAGCCACGAACGCAACAAGTCCACTGCTTGTAAAAGAATCGGACACATTCTCACAGACACAATCTTGATATGCGTCGCCTGTTCATTGACAGACAATCCACTCATTCTGAAATACAGAGTCCATCTGTGTCGTCATCAAATGGTTTGGCCAGCCAAACACAGTCCGGAAACAAGATAGGCACGTCGAAACAAGCAAGATAGAGCGGCAATCAAAGAGAAGAGCGTATACGTGTAGTTTCGCTTGAACACGTGTGTTTGATTGCTTGTGTGTTTTGTTTCAAAGTTGGTGTCGGAATGCCCTGCTCGGGACTCTCCGGACCAACACCTGAGTCCCGTCGCCTAAGTTCAGGGTTCCGCACAGCCCAATGAGCAATACGTCTCCCGTCAAACATTTGTTAGGTCCAGTTGAGTTGCTCTTTTCAACGTTCATGGTTGAAAAGTACCAGTGCAAAGCACTAGATTTTGCTGAAGACGTTGTTGAGCCAGTCGACGTAGAAGACGACGCGGGTGTAGGCGCCGGGGCTGTTGGCGGCGGCGCACGGCTCCCAGCCCCACGACGTGATGCCCCACAGCAGGTACTGCTGCTCCCCGGGTATGCGACACATCAGCGGACCACCCGAGTCGCCCTGAAAACGCAAGGCACACTGAAGCCAAGTTCCACAAGATTTTTTCAGGTGAATGCCAGAGGTTACGTATCTGCCTGAATTCACCTGATGTCGCCATTTTCATTCAGACCGACACACTGGCTGGTGCCTGTGAGGCACGTTCAGCTGATTCAGATGAGAAGCCTGACTCTCCAGTTCACCCTCAAATGCACTCACCACGCATGTATCCACTCCGCCGTACGTCAAATTTGCCGCACAAATCATGTGCTCCTCAATAAAGTCCTCCTCCGGCGTTTGAGGCGCCTCCACATATTGGATGCACGTTTCCTGTGACAACAGTGTGATTCTGGCTTCCTGCAGCACGTCCGGATAAATCGGGTCGACGTCATCCGTTGCAGCGTTCAGACTTCCCCAACCTGGCATCAAGAAAATCGGCATTTTGTTATTAATTCAAGGCTTTTTTCTGTGCCAGTTTCTTGCGTTTTGACCAAGCGAAACAGGCAGAAATTTAGTTACCTGCGATGGAACATTTTGTGTTGTCGGGTACGATGTCTGTCGATTCTGGGATACACAGAGGAAAAATCCTCTCTGTGAACGAATCCAACTCCGGCTGAAACCTACAACAATCCAAAAATGCAACCACGAAAAAACCCCAGGGAAGGCCACAATTCAGTCCTCGACCAAGCAAAGAGCCTGTATCGGGAAAGCGTTTTGCAGAAGACCAGCTTACTTGACGACAGCGACGTCCTGGTCCGTGAGTTCGTCGTCGTAGTCTTCGTGGATCTGGACGGCGATGGCGGTGACAGTGATGCACCCGTCCTCCTCTTCGCACTCGCCGCGAATGTGCATGCCCAACACCCACCGCTGCCCCACCCTGATAATGTGAAACAATCTTTTGTGGAGTACCATCTGTCTGTGTGTGTGTGTGTGTGTGTGTGTGTGTGTGTGTGTGTGTGTGTGTGTGTGTGAATGAGATGTGTTTGTCCGAATGTTAAATTCTGATTTTGTTGTTGTCTTGATTACGAACCTTGGGTCGCAGTGCGCAGCAGTGACGATGATGTTCTTTTTGATGAGGCTTCCACCACAGACGGCTGCAACAAAAGTCTTTGTTGTGGATTCATCCAACAATGTAATCAGAGCAAGAAGCACCACGAGAAGCCGTCAGTGACAAAAACATCTGGTGTGGTGGATTACCACCAGCAAGCAGCCAACAGACCGCGTCTCTTTTTGTGGCCAGCCAGACATTAAACAGCCAAAAGAAACACACAAAAATGTGCGATCAACCCACAAACACAACAAGCTGCCCATTCTTTCTTTGAAAATCCCCGTCAAACCTTCTAAGGCACTGCACACACAGCTACCTTTCGTTCCCACCACTCACAATCAACTCTGAGCATTACTCACGTCTGCCCCTGCGGTTGAGTAGCCCCGCCAGCCACGGCCACGCGCCCTCCCGTGCTGCGCCACCGCCAATGATCTTGGCCTGGCGCTGCTGGATCTGGTCGACAGCCGCCACACCGCACGTGCCTGAAAGAATCAGAAAAGCAACTGAAGAATGCTGGTTGTGATTTCGAGTTTGCCTTTCATTTTGTTTCTCCAACTGCAGGGTGGCGAACCAAGCGTTGTTTCGAGTTGCTCACAACATTGTGGGTCGCTCAGCCATTGCAGTTCTTGATGTGTGTAGTTCGAGTTCAGGGACACTTGGGTGAACAAGGAATAAACACTGAGCTGTTCTCACCATCGCAGTCGCCTCTGCAGATACACTGCCCAGAGGAATCGAAGCAGCCCCAGCCCACCGGACACGTCTTTCCCACGCACTCGGGAATCTCCTCTGCACAGACAAGAACAAAGTCAATCTTGAAGGCAAAACAACAGGCTCGCAATTTGTTTGAGACACCATTGCAGTCCTGAAGGTGGCTTTGGAAGTTTCAGCACAGCTGAAACTCTGACGCGTCCACACGTGTGTACGCGCACCCAAGTCACTTTCCTTGGCACAAGCCTTGATTGTTCTTGTTGAAAAAGTGAGCACACGAATTCATTGAACACTCACCATCGCAGTTGGTGCCCTGGTACCACGCGTCGCACTCGCACGTGTACGACCCGTCTCCGTCTGTGCACCTCCCGTTGATGCACGGGTTGTCCGCACACTCGTTTGTCTCTGAAAACACAACAACATCGAAGCGTGAACCGCTGGCACCCAGGTTCTCTGTTCTGTTCACTGGAGTCAAGACTTGTGGCACGTGGAATCCCAAAGAACCGCCACAAGACAAATGCAGGCACGCTCGATTGCCGTGAAGATGACTGACCTCTGGTGAGGAAAATGAGGAAGCCGGGCCCACGCTGAGCAAGATCACTCGAGAACCGCAACGTCATGCTGTCGCCGGTGCTTATGACGTCACTGGGCGAAGTGGACCTGTCGCAGAATTCTGCCAGCTGACGATCGTCCGCTGTAACCACACAAAAGAACAACTATTGTGACCGATTTTAAACTTTGTCATCTGTTTGTTCTCTGCAATCACATGGCTTCAGGCTTCTTCACTGTGCATGAACTGACTGATCTTCTCCCTGCTCTTGGATTAGTGTCAATTTGTAGATTTTTATCAAGAGGCCCTCACATATCCAAAGATTCTGGTTCCTTCTGAACTGTTGAAGGAAGGACATTTACAAAATTGGCACCATGCAAGAAACACAAATCAACGTAAACATAATCCGTTGAAAGGCGTCTGTTTCAGTGCTAACTACTCGCGTTCATCCCCCGAAGATTGCCACGAATTCACTCTCTGATCATCGATACTTACAGTCGAGTACCGTGAGCTTGTCCTCGCAGTTTGATCCCACGACGTCGTACAAAATAAACTGCGCGCGGACGAGGAAGCCTGCTCCTGCTGTGACCAGGTACGTGTGATCCTGCGAGTTGGGGTAGGAACCCGGGTAGCCCGCGGACGCGATGAACCTCGGACCCTCCGTGAGGGTCACACTCAGTGTCTGCTCGTTCAAAGTCGGTATGTCCACTGGGAAAACACAACAAATAGACACAATTGAACGCTGAAGTGGACTCACGAGTTGGGTGTGAATCCTGCAAATGAAGAGGACCCGCCTGTTGGCCTCTTCAATTGCCTGACGCGAGCCTGTCTGACCCAAAAAATAAACATTGCAGCTTGTTTGGCACGTCACACCAGGCACGCATTGTTTTCTGCAGCTTTTTGTGACGAAATTACCAACTTTGATGGAACACAAATTGGATGAGTTCAATCATCAGCGCTGAGATTGAAGTTCCCACACACTCACCGGCGCAGGGCGTGGCGTCCTGACAACTGCAGTCTCTCTCCGCACCATTCTCCAGGCAATGTTGCCCTTCCACGGCGCACGTAACGGACCGACACACGTCAGTGTCTGCAAGAAGAGGTCCAAGTTTTTTTATTTTCAACCTTGTTGCTGTGACAACAGCAAAGTCGACAAGCTCAATTGAAATGAACAGGTGAGACACCATTTCCCCAACCGTTTACGTTTTCACGTTTTGATCACAGGTATGCAGGGTGCAAGTGAGTGGTTGGGCACCGTAGGCTGCAAGACCTCAACACATCAGCCAAACCATCTCCGTGACATCAAACCCTTTAAGTCGGAAACCATTTCCGAAGAAATTGGCTGCCATATGACTGTGACTGAAACTGTTTGAATGATGAGGACATTCACGTTCGCAGCGGTCGCCGAAGTTGTTGGGTCCGCATTTGCAGGTGAAGGAGCCGGGTCCGTCCACACACGTGGCGTCATTCTCACAGTCGTGACTCCCGCAGTCGTCTTCGTCCAGGAACTCTCGGTAGTCGACGTACACAATATGCGAATCACCGGGTGAAGGTTCGTCCTGCCAAATCTGCAGTCAGAAAGAGATTTGTGGCTTTTCAACACAAATGGTTTGCCTGAGAAAGACAATTTTAGTTCACACACGTAAATTTCAGAGTATTACCAAAATGACCAATTATAAGTGGTCTGTGTGAACATTGAGAACCCTTTACTTGGGAATTTTCCTTTCGAAGACAAACAGCAGATGATGTTTTAATCGTCGCGATGCATCCGTTTCATCTTTGTCTCTAAACGCCAGTTTTCAGGACAATATTTCTTTGGAACAGTTGCTCACCCAGAACGTTATGTTTTCGCCGAAGGTTCCGATTGTTGTTATGTCATTGCCACAGAAGGGGGAGTAAGTCTGAGATGGAGTCTCAACTGCAAAAACACGAGAAAATGCAATGTGTTGTCTTGTGTGAGCAGCAAAATCACACCTTTTGATACTTAAGTGAAAAACGCAGAATAGATCCAGTTGGGTTCAGGGGCCCAGTATCTCTCGTACGTCACGAGCTCTGAATTGGCAAAATGTTTATTCTTGGGGGTGTGGCACCCGCGATAGTTGAGCCCTGGCAACGCTTACTTGTTTTTATCTCCACATAGGCTCTGTCACACAGTTGTGTCTCCCCCAGAATGTCAGCCATTGTAATCTGCAAGTCATAGATGTCAAATTCACTCTGGGAGAAACTGCTCCGCTTGAACTTGCAATGTCATTCTGTCTTCCTGGTTGCTGGAAACACCAACACACATATCACTTGTTCAGAAACTAAGCAGATCCAATTGTCGGTTCTTTTACCTGCAGCACTGTGCCCGCAGCAGCCTCGTCTGAGCGTCGGATGACGTAGGTGCACGGCTGAGTGGTGCTGAGAGGACCGACCTCCAGCGACTCCGTTGAACTGCTGCTGGTCAGGTCGAACAGACACCCGTCCACTGTAACAGAAACGGTGACGCCTGGCGTCAGACACATTGGGATCCCGAAGACTCTGCAACAGCTGCACGGGCTGGGTGTTTTCCAAAATACCGGGATTCTGCCCTTTGCCTTGGGATTGCGAAGTGCAAGGATCTCAGGGTCACGTTTTACGTGCATTATGAAACGAACTAAAACTGAGGGTTTTCACACCGCCCTTTTTGAATTCAAGTTGAAAGGTACGAAACAGAAAGGTGCATCACTGGAAAGACCGACACGCACCTTGTTGGACAGCGAGGAGGAAGCCGTAGTCGTTGAAAGCCTGGTCCGTGGTGAATGTGAAGAGAATCTCGCTGGGAGCGTCCGGCGCTGTGCGGCTGTACACCTCGCTGGGGTTGGAGGCCACTCCACCGCACACGCGAAGTCCGGGCTCTTTCGTGTCGTCTCCGTCTGAAGGGAGTGTGTTGAACAACAATGAATCTCACGCCACAATGAATCTCACGCAATCTTAGATCCTTCTGGAGCTCAAGGTGCAGTTACACTGAAGTCCTCGCTCACTTCGCTGATTGTGAATGTTTCAATTCCACCGTGTTCAAAGAACCAGAGGCACATTGCTAAACTGAACTGAAGGCAGTCGCCGCTGCTTCCTACCTCTCCAGAAGGCGAGCACGTCGCCGCAGCCCGCCTCGAGCGCCACGTCGAGCAGCTGCACCCGGACCGCGGCGCCCGCGGCGCCCGTCGTCAGACGCCGCTCCTGCTGCGCCCGCGAGTAGAGGAACGGCCAGCGCGTCGACGCCAGGAAGCGCGGCGTCCTGCCCACCGTGATGTCGCTGGCGCCCGCCGAAATGTCCACTGAAAATATGTGTCATTGTTATTGGCGGTTGTTTTGGTTGATGAAAATTTGTCAGGTGAACTGTGAAATGTAGTTTTCGACTTGTGTTTTTGTCGCACACAGATGAATCAGGGACAAGTAAGAGTTCCACACCTGGACACTTTATGTCGTTGATGCACGTGCATGACTCCACATTCAGGTCATCGAATCTGCAGAAGTGCACCGTCTCTCCCCGACTCTGATCGAAAGGTCGGTTGTCTATGAAGCAATTCACGTTCTTGCACGGATCGTCCTCTGTGGAAGGAAAAGTTTGAAACTCACAATGATTGTTGTGGTTCCTTTTTTTTGAAAGAAAACTGAAAAAAAATTCCTGCAACCGGCAAAGGGACTGTTGCCAAACCTACCAGCACAGGTCTCGCCAACAAATCCAGAATCGCAACTGCAGAAGAAATTGCTGTTCTGTATGGAACACGTTCCGTTCACGCAGGGGTCAGGATCGTTGCAGGGGTCTGGATCAAACACTGAAATAGCCAGATCAAGATCTCGACAATCTTCAACTTTCCAGTCCTTTTGTCCAAAACGAACAACCTCGTGTCTGTTGGCCACGTGATAAACTTTTTACCTGCGCAGTTGGTTCCAAAGTAGAAGGGCCTGCAATTGCACTCGTATTCCGTGATACTGGTTTCCACACATGTTCCGTCGTTCTCACAGGGGTCCGCTGCGCACGCAGATGCGTCTGCAATTGAGAAAAAAATTATCATTCCACATTTGAACTGCAGCTCACTTCATCCCAACATATTTTTCATGCAAGAACAGATCAGTGTAACAGCGAGAATACGTACAGGGCGTTATGGCATAATTGAGGGAGAATCCTCGACTCGGCAGCAGGTTGCGTCTGTTGGAGACGAAGCGAATCGTCACCCTCGGTGCGATGCTCTGCACGGGCTCCAAAGAGTTCTCGTCTCCACAGCCCCTGTTCAACAAAAATTATTCTGAAAGCTTTGTTTGCAAAAGTCCACCGAAGACAATTGAAACTGCGTCCCCAAACCTCAGAGCACATGAACCCTGTCTTTTTTATCCACGAAAGTTTATTTTGTTGTCTGTGCCCTCTGTTCAAACTTGAGAAGGAATCGTGAGTGTCACCTGAAGATTTCTGGATCATTCTCTGAGAGCCCTTCGTGGATGGTGACATAATCGGACGTGCATCCAGAGCTGGGCTCCAGGTCGAACTCGGTGAATGTCATGGTGATGAGTGTGCCCGTCCCACCGCCGACAATGTACCAAAGGCAATCGGCATTGGTCGGGTACTGGACGGGGTAGCCGGGGCTCTGGAGGGTGCCTGAAGCTCCTGAGAAGAGATTGTGAAGAAAAACATGACATTGGACAAGTGCAGCACCTTTTCTTTCCTCTACTGCTCAGAAGTGGTTCTTGTGAAATACGAAGCAATCTGACACCTTGGAGCAATGTTTGACAAGGTGTGCAGCCCCATTGCAAATCACCCCAACCAACTCACACATTGCCTTTCGTCTTTTCTGACAAAAGCTCTTTGTCTTCGTGCTCTCCAGCATATAAAGCGACACTTCCCATAACAGTTAATTCAGCGCGTACCTGTGAGCTGGCCCCCGCACTGACACGGCCCGTCCTGCAGGACGTCTCCCCCTTCTTCCTCGCAGCGACACTTGAACTCGGTGCACGACTGCGGCACGCAAATTCCGATCCCACAGTCCACTCCCCGACACACTCCACTGTCTGAAAAACAAAAAAATCATTGTTTCAGGCGAGTTTCTCTTTGTGGTCGTGGCGTTGCACAAAATACTCGAAACGTGGCTTGACCCAAATTCTGAGGCATGTGACAAAAGCACAGAAGCCTTGCTACAGCAACGATAGAAAACGTTTGAATTATGCCGTGGACATCGGCTCTCGTTACGAACCCGGAAAAACATCACTTACTCTCAGGAACGCACTCCGTTGGACCTTGCGTTGTGGTCGGACCTTCCGTTGTGATCGGACTCTCCGTTGTCATTGGACCTTCAGCAGTGGTTGGACCTTCAGCAGTGGTTGGACCTTCAGCAGTGGTTGGACCTTCTGTGGTGGCCGCTTCAGTCGTTGCGCTCGGATCGACTACAAGCGCACAGACATGAGGATCGCTTTGGGGTGAACTCAAACCTGCAAACATGTTTCCGAGTTCGCACTGAACAAAAGTTCACAAAGATTAGTGCACAAAGTTCCACATGCCTGTGCAAAATTTGCCTCGCCAGCTGCTTGGACACGTGCACTGGGGGTTGTTGTCAGAGTCCAAGCTACAGGTTCCGCTGTTGCGGCAGAACCGCCTGGCTCTTTCGCACCCTGGAAAAGAAGGTACCGTCAGGTATGCGGCACATTAATTCGACCCCAAACTGTTCAATGACAATTGTCGACACCATCAAGGCGCATAATTACTTAACGGCGCTCTCAAGTGACAGGCAGCTCTTCTGGGTGCGGGACACGAAGGAACTGGACGGACTCACCGCAGCCGCGCTCGTCCGACCCGTCGTCGCAGTCCCGGAGCGTGTCGCACCTGCTGCTGGCCCGCACACACGAGTCGCCGGACGCGCAGCGGAAGGTGTTGTTGCTGGAGCACGGGATCGTCTCACTCTCGTCTGAAGGTGAACAAAGAAGCAAAACATGTTAAATGTACGGCCCTGTACGAAATATGATTTCCACCAGACAATTCATTCTCCACGCACTCGAACGGCCAGGTTGACTTGAGGAACCACACTCGAGATTGGAAACAAAAACACAAGAAACAAGAACAATTGCAAAAGATGTGCGCAGACCCAGAGGAATTGTACACCACGAAATGAGTCCGTTTTCCAAAAATGAGACATTATTTACTGACCCTCCAGTCTGACTGATCTGCCGGTCAGTGTCGCCTCTGCGACGTTTGTGTCCACTTGTACGAATGTCGCAAGAAGATTCTGAGCCACGTCTGTGACATTTTCAGCCACATAGGCGTTCACCACGGCGTCCTGAAAAGTGAGTAAATTTCATCTAATCTGAAAGCAGTGTCACCAAAGATGTGTCTGGACGAAGGCCTGGCCGACCGATTGCGGTGAACGAACTTGCCAGGATTTTGTGAATCTTGAGTCAGCTCATACCCCGCCTCCTTATGGAAATGAAGACAAAACAACAAAGAAGAAACATTCTTACAAGCGGGATGTTGTGACGTTCCGCCTTCAGGAAAGTTGCTTCCACGCTCCCAGGACTGCAATAAGGGCCAGACAAATCAGATATACCGTTTGAAGAAACTCTTTTGTGACTTCCCCATAAAGCAAAGCGTTCATTATCACGAGACTCTACCATTAGCCTGGTGCTCAAAACCCTGGGGTTCTCTTGCATCCAATCGTCAGGCTTCAATTTGTTCTTTGCATTTGCCGGGTCTTGCCCCTCCAAGCACGGTGTCATCTGTCACAAGGGACAAGACCAATTGAAGATTGCTCTCACCTGAATGACAGAACTGTACAAGAGACAGCTTCGGAACTCTCACGAAATGCCGACCCCGCGAAAACACTCTCCAGCTGGAATCAAGAGACGGACTTGACTGTTGAACGTTTGTGAAGCAGTGAAAGACTATGATCCGTCGCATCAGTGTGTGAATACGCACAGCGATTGGAGACAACAGAATCAGAAAGCTGGTTTGAAATCAAGTGTTTTCGTTTCCGGAAGTTCAACAGAGAAGACACGAGAAAAACACGATCACAACATCACGATGAGAAAGAAGACTCGCCTTATCACAGATTGTCCTCTCCGTCTGCCTGAACGCCTCGGAGCTTCTGTTGTACAGATCGTTCTCGAACTGCAGGTCCAGGACACGGATCGACCCCTCGAACACAACTGTAACCGCAACATTGTTCTCAGCTGTTCTTGCCGTTTCTTTCTTCAGATGACAAATGAAAGTCTAGTGATCTCTTTGGATTTGACTCAAGATACAATTTTGGTAAAAGTGAGAAAATGCTGCCTCACCTGCAACTCTCCGCACGACCGGCTCATCATCATCTGAAACACGAGATCAAAACTTCCATAGACGAGCAAGTCAAGGATGTCTGCTTTCAGATCAGAGGTAAGTGTGGATATTTTTCATTGGTAAAGATGGGCGTCAGGTGCAGCCTGATACTCATGAAAATAGTTTAAAGATCAAGAGTTTGGCAGAGTGAACCCAATGGCAACAATCGCAAAATTAGAAGCAAAGCTTGTTTGTCGCTGGAGGTTCTCTCTTGTTTGTGGGGAAAACTTGGTTTTTGAGGAGTGTTCCTGGAATCCAATGTTCCGCCCCAGAATCTGGATACAGATGTTCGACTGACCTTTCGTGACGAGGACGCCGACCGTGATCGCCACTGTCACAATGACTAGAAGTCCGATGACCGCCAACGCTGAAAGAGAAAGCCAAATGCTGCCAGGTTAATTCAAACCTTTGTGACCCAAAACTGTGAACATAAAGGACACACAACACTCGTGGACCTGTCCCTTGAAAATGCCGCTGGCTGGTTCTGTCACAGGAAAAAAACGAGGATGTTTTGCCAAGGTTTTCTCCACCAAACAACACGACAAATTCAGTTGCATCATTCTTGAGTGTCAAGTAGTTTCAGGTTATCTGTGTTCGAACTATCAGTCAAAGAAATGTGGGAGAAAACTATGGTACGAATGTACGGTTGCTACATTCACTCATGCACAAGACATTGTTTGTCCGAAAACTGAGCATCAATGAAGGGGTGCGTCGAAAACGTGGGTGGTTTACTGTGGATGTCTGTGGCAGTACATGTGGCTCCATTTTTCTTTCCGTTGTTGGGGTGCATCTTGTACAAGGGTGAGTTTGGGGTGGTTACGGTTTTTCTGTCTGTAGGTCACAGAGAATCATCACTATCTGCAAGTGTGCTGATCACAAACAAATCACCACAGATCCCCAGGAAATGCAGTTCTGCAATGCACGACGTGCTCCAGCATTTTTCTTTTTCACACCAATCACCCACTTCCTCACACCAATAGCTTTTACACCAGTTTTCCACAATCATCACTTTCAATCAAACAACTCTTTCAGTCCAATGTGTCCCCTCACTTCCCTTGCTGAACCTTGACCCCAAGGGACGTTGCAGGTCAAGCTGCCCAAACTCCCAGCTCTCGTTCTTCCTGAGGGATCACCCACACTGCTGCATCCAAAAGCACACCAAATAGGTTGTGTGTGACGGAACACGATACTGAATGTGATGATTTGAGGGAAATCGAGATCAAGCATTGCAGACGTGCGTGCGTGTGGAAAGATATGAACAATGATGCGCTTCACATCTTGGATGTACATTGTGTGCATCGAAGAGCTGGACGCCGCCGCTGAAAATGATACTTACTGAGAGAAACGCCTCTTTCTGAATGGGAGTCAAATCAAAAAAGGTTTTTCTGTATTTGAAATCATTTTTGTCATCGTCCAAGGACCAGATCAACCCACAAGCAACAAGTTAGCATCCGTAACATCTCACTAGAAAAAAAGACAATCTTGCAACGGCCAAAAAGCAAAGATGCAGATCTGTCCAACAAGATCGAGGACAAACAAATCGATTGAAACAAACAATTGAGTAACCCGTGAAACAAAAGACAACAGGAAATGGTCAACCACTCGCTTTTGTTCAGTTCTCTTAACAAAATGTGACAAGATGTGAAAATTTCCCAAAGCTTTCGTGGACTTCAGCCATGAGATTTTGCCTCACAAATGCACTGTTTGATTTTCTTGTCAGCACCCAGTGAAGAAAAGGTAGAAAACACAGACTTCGGTCTGAATTTATGGTGGACCGAGTCACATTTAAAAAGTCCAACTGCCTCACGGGGCCTCAAGTCCACGAAAGAAAAAACTTGAGGTGTTCACGAGCGGAAACAACTTCCCGCCACTGACCTCCGCACACCGGTTTGTTGCCGAAGCTGAAGTTGCAGTCGCTGCACCACTTCTCGTCGTCGTCGGTGGAGCCGGAGGCGGTGATGAGGCGCCGGTTGCCGTCGCCGCCGCCGCCGGCGCCGCCGCCGTGCAGGGACGGAGTGCTGAACACGCAACAGAACAAGAGGCTCAATACACCATGAGCTGTGCAGTTCATGAAAACGAGTTCAACAGAGTCAGCTACGATTCTGAGATGTTCAAGTTGAATGAAAAGTCTCTCCAGAACAGTGATGTCTTTTCCGTCCACACGAAAACATTGCACCAATTTGAGACCGGCTACATGGGGTGCCATGTTGTGTACGTGGAGATTGAGCACGGTCTATGGGTGGGTCCACTGCTTGTGTGGCCAAAGTATCATCTTTTCAAAGATGGAGCACACCCGCACAAACACACTCACACACGCACGCACGCTCGCGCACACACATACATGCACACACACACACACACACACACACACACACACACACACACACACACACACACACACAGGAGTGTTTGATGCCAAAATCGTGCAACTGTGAATTGAAAATAATGGTTTTGTTTTTCACTTTGACGCATTCATCAAACCATAAACGGAAATATCCGTCCTCTTTGTACTGTGTACTTCGTATTTACCCTGAGCGTGAGTAGAAGCGGTTTGAATAGCTGTTCTCGTTCGGCTGTTGAGAATGGTATGCTGTGATTATCTGAAACACAAACGGCAAATGGCTTTCAGTTGCTTGTCTCTTGTTCTTTCTTTCACTGTTCTGAGTCACAGATTTTTGGTGTGGCAAATGTTCCACGATTTCACACGAGCATTCGAAAAACTGATTGAGGAAATACACCAAGAAGGAAGTGCAATTGTCAGAATGTACAGTCTTTTCAAGTCAGAAAGTGCTTAAAATTACGATTTCAGGAAAGCAGGGACAAAAGGGATTCGAAGTGAGACGACTGCTTCCAAAGTCCCATTCTTTTGCAGGTGAATCTTGCGAATCCTGCTGCTTTCTTTCTTTCCTTTGCACGTTTCTGGTTCACATGTCACTCTTCCCTGCAGTTTGGTGATCCCGGAACGAAAACTTTGGCAGCTAGTAGGAATTCACACATTGCACAGACGATAACAAGAAAAAAAGCAAACTGAACTGGCAACGCCAACAGAACACAAACGTTTCAAGCCTTTCTGAGCATGGCATGCACATAAGCATGTCTCAGCACCTTAGAAGACTGAGAACTGCGAAGTCACAGCGCACTTGTGAAAGGAAACAAGTGGAGCTGAACCAAAACTTTTCGTTGCAACATCCTCTTTGAAGGGGCGCACCAAAACGCACCCACCCATCCATATTTTTATTTTGGGATAGCTGGAAGATTAAAAAATAATCTGGTCGGTTCTGTGGTCTGTCTTTCTCTTGCGCTGTGGGGAAGAAAACGTTGGAAAACAGGCAGCCTTTCAAAGTGGCCACGTTGGATGTTTGTTTTCTCGTGTCCTTGGACGGAGTTCGAAGGGTTGGGGTCCTGAGAACACCCACTCCAAATGGGACACGGCATCGTGAGATATAAGATTGATTGAGTCCCGTGTTCTTGTGCAAATCACACGCACTTTGTGTTCGTGAACGGTTGTTGTGTTGTGTGACCGGACAGTCCACATGAATTGTCGTACCGGTATATATCACAACACTTTTTGCAACCTACCCTTTGGTTGGGGAATCGTCCCTGATCGTACAACATCGTACTTCCCTCCGACCCCGTCGTGTGGTAGATGGGCTCAATGTCTCTCGTGTTCCTCAGATCCTCCTCCACCGGATCCAGTCCATCATTGTCCATCCCTTCCACACCAGAGTCACGGCCTCTTTGGAAGAGGGAGGTCCACCGGGGTTGCGCTGGGTCCGTGTCATACCCGGCCCTGCTAGGATTGCTGTTATAATTGAACCCTGACTCGTCGCTCAGTCTGTGTTCGTCCAGCTGGTGGAACTCGTCCCCGTCGAGGTTCGGAGGATCGAAGCCGGTGCCGGGGAGGCCCGTCCCCGGCCCCATATGACCCATGCGGGTGTAGCTCATGCTGATCGAGCCGTAAGACATTTGGATTCAATCACTTTGGTGTTGTTTCGTGTTTTGTTGGGTTCTTTTTTCTCCGTTTTGTGCCGTGGGGTTCCTTCCTTTACATCGTCTGTTGCCCCAGCTTATGCCCTTTGTTGTTGTTGCACTCGTACTTTGTCACGATCACTGACGTGATTCACATTCCTCAACTGAAAAGTGTTCGAATCACTGTGTCCATATTGAGCCAGACTGTTGTTTTTTTCTTCACAAGTAATTGGACGTGAACTTGACAAACACTTGTTGAAGTCATTCTTCCTTGAGCAAATCTCTATTGAAACACACCGCTTATTCTGTCGTCAATTTCATTCAGTGAATTGGGATCTTCTTTGTTTGTTTCCCAGAAGTTGTTTCTCCGCAGAATAACTTTTCCGTAATCTCTTTTCGGCGCCCAAATTATTATCACTGTGTTCCAAAATATCCGAAAATGAGCAAGTTTTCCCACATTCTGCTCCCAAATATGTATAAGTCTTTCATTTGTGCTTGGGATGGTGTGCTATTTGTGTCAGGAGGGTGTCGTGTGTGGGACGCAAGCAGACCGTGAACTCCAGCCTTCCGTGCCCTGACGTCGTCAACTCGCGGTTCATGCCAAAGACGATGCAGATCAGTGCGACCAATTGACAAGCGCCTTTGCCCAAAACACATTCGTGATTCGTGTCTCCTTTGGGTGTGTTCCAATTGAGCAACAGGAAGGGGGAAAGGAGTCGCTGAGACCAAATCGCGTTGAACACACCACGCATCACGTCTTTCATTGGGCGTGTCTCATCTTGGCTTTCACAGTCACCTGCTGTTTTGCAAACTACGTGTGCCACACTCAATAGGTCCGACATTCGTCCCTTGTGAAATGTGACTCACAACGAACTCAGCGGTTTCAATCCGTCTCAAATGGAGATTTCAACAGAAAAAGTGTCGTTTTTTGTACCAGACAGTACAAATAGAGCTGTCTACACAGATTTGTGTCCAAACAGGCCAAAGTCTGAGACTCACAAGACCAAACCTAAAGGTGGCCTCATCCAGAACTTTTGCGTTTTGCGGCAAGTCATTGACACCTGTGTCCGCAAATTTTTGGTGTCAAGAATCTGCTCCCAGTGGTTATCTTCGGCAAACTACCTGCATCACATTGGGCGTCATGTCAATGTTGACAGCGCCCAACAAATCACAGAGCGCAACGAGCTTGCCGCAGCTCTGAAAATGAATTAAGCATTGAGGATCACAACAGAACGGCCACCTCATCACAATGAGCGTTGCCATCATTTGCTCTACACCAAAGAATGAAAAAGTCTGAAGTATAGACTTTTTGTGAGAAACCTCGACCTGTTTGAAGATTCTCCGGGATTCAAACTTGGGGTCGGGAGAAGTCGACACGGTCCTGACCGGAATCCCACCTTGACAGGGTGGGGAGCAGTCCTACTTCGGAAAGTATTTTCGCTCACACCGCTGTCGTACTCACCCGAACGCGGTTGAGCTGATGTATCAACGCAAATGAAAACAAGAAACAGTGCTCAAGGTAATTGAAAGTGCGATGTGTAAAGCGGAATACGCGCCCTTCATGCAAGGGGGTGCATGCCCTGGGAACGGACACAATGCAAAACAATTTGCTGTGGGATACCCTTTCCAAGATGTCATGTACCTCTGTGTGCCCCCTTCAAGCACCCCTTTCCTTCAGCCCCTATGTGCACGCCCCCTTCTTGCCCCCTGTGCACCCCCTGAACAGACATGTTGTGATGCAATGCGATGGGACGCGGGACATCCTGGCTGAGATGCATCTTTTGTGCTCTTGACCCAAGAGGGACATTGCACAACAAAAATTTCAGGGTGCTGCACAATTGCTCCAAACTTGTTCAAACAATTTTAGTGGGATCAAGGATTTGATACACGTACACCAAAAACTCCGAGTATTGTCACTGCAGAGAAAAAAGGAACACACTGAAAACTTTGGCTGAACAAACAGAAAAGGGACTGAAAATAACTTCTCTGCTCTCAGTTTGAAACAAACTTTGGCAATTGTTTATTTTCTTCGAAATTTGTTCATCCAAAAGTTATTTGTCTGAAAAATTTGGAAAGGTAAAACTTTCATGCGAAAACTTAGCAGATGTGAGTGGAACCCCAATTTTCTTCACAGAGAAACCAGAAATCGCTCAGAAGATATGACGGCTCGAAAAACAAGTTGTTTTTAGGTGATTTGAGGAGCTTGGTCCGATTTGTGAGCTTTTGGAAAAAGCGAGTTTCATGGTCAAGATGAGGATTGATTTGGGATCTTTTGGGCTCTTTTGGTTCATTTTGGGTTGGGGATAATGCACGAGGAAGGAATTTGTCAATTTTGAATTTTTAAGTTTCTGAGGTCAAAAAGGTCAAATTTGGAAGTGCAGAAAAAAATGGGGTGTGAATGTAGAAATGTCTTTGTATCTCAGAAGGTACAAATATTTGGTGAAAGAA
>JAAUXT010023057.1_pt1 | contig 41835 bp, 48 predicted proteins | sample 7278171 | NCBI WGS metagenome assembly JAAUXT01 (sample SAMN14350112, study PRJNA611818) | marine sediment metagenome | isolation source: surface marine sediment (1.8m) | place: French Polynesia: Moorea | collected 2018-08
GAGGGCCCGAACACACTGAGGCCGGGCGGGGCGCCCCGCCCGGGGGGGGGGGGGGGGCGGCCCCCACAACGTCTGTCGCGGCCACTGGATGGGTCTCAGGTTTTTGCTATGTACTCACACACACTGCAGAGGCCGGACGGGCCGCCCCGTCCCCTCGGGCGGGGCGGCCCGCAACGCGTCCGGCCTCAGTGTGTCTGGGCCCTGAGTCGCGTCGAGTTGGTGTTGCGCTGCTCCGCTCCAGAAGTTCGTGACGCTCTCCTGGCTGCATTCCCTCCTCCCGAAATAAACCAACGAGTCTGCAGCGTCTACACTAATCCAGGCATCCACACACAAAGCTCTCTCTCCTCTACTATATCTTGAAAGAGATTTTTCACAAAGCGTTTACATTTTCCCAAAGCAAATGCCTGAATGGAGGAACGAATGACACAAATCCAAAGAACTGGTTGCGTTACATTTCAGAACACGAAGTCGTAAATGATGAGAGAAAGATAAAAGCGTTCCTCAAAGGAAAAATCCAAAGACACCTTTTTGTGATCGTTCAACAAAACATCTCGTCACGGAGACATTTTGAGCAAGTCATGTTGTCTCTGGTCAAATGACAGTGAAACAGCTTCTTTGCAAGCAAGAGCAGAAAAAGCGCAGTCCCAGAATGTCTACGCAAGTGGCGGACCAGGTGGACTTGGTGCAGTAGAGTGCTGCGCACATTTCCCATTTCCTCTCTGTTTGAGGCTTTGCAAGAAAAAAACATTTGTCGCCACAAAAAGTTTGAGGACAAAAATTCCTGCTGAAGCACAGCATGACCAGAAAAATGTCACTGTTTCAGACGCGCAATGAAGCTGGTGTGTCGAGAAGAGCTTCTCCTGCACACCGGGCCAAATTTAGGAAATGCAAGCAGAAAGCCACTGTCTGTCTCTCATTTGTGCTACTTATGAATAAAACAGCTTCAATGAACCAAAAAATATTTGCCGAAGCTCTACCCCAAGAAACGTAATTGATGAAGAAGTGCTGTCTGAGTGATGCATCACTTTTTCAGTCAAGTTTGATGCATGAATGTTAGTTTTTGTTAGTTAATTAGAGAGTAGCTCCCACGGGTATTAAATCATCATTACAAGACCACGCACCAATGATCGAGAGCCTCCAAAAATGCATTTCGCAAAAATATGTGGAAAAAATCTCACACAAGGGAGACACAACCAAATTGAAGAGAGAAACTTCAGAAAACCCTTTTGGGATGTCTGTGTGTCTGTGTGTCTGTCTGTGTTTCTGTCTGTGTGTCTGTCTGTGTCTGTGTCTGTGTCTGTGTGTGTGTGTCTGTCTGTCTGTCTGTCTGTCTATCTGTCTGTGTGTCTGTCTGTCGAACCCTACAAAAGGCAGACATCATATCTTCTCAGCTCTTCCGTGCGCTGGACACTGGCTTTCCGTTCTCGTGCACAAATCCATATTGGGGCATGATAACCCAATTTAGCCCACGAACACACAGGGAATTATTACTCGATACGTTTGTCATCCAAGTCATTTTATATTCCCCTCAACAGCCGATGTCATTAAACGGAAACAATGAGAAGCAATTTGTCCCGAGCGCGATCGGTTGCTGAGGGCGCTATCAATCTGTGCGCAACATCTTAGAACGACGCCGTGGGGAGCAGGCAACGATTGGCACCACGCCGCCGCAATTTCAACAAGTGTCCTCGTCAAACATTTGAAGTGGCTTCTCTGAGATGGAGAAAACAGTTCAAGAAACTCAGTCTGGCACAAGCAGTGTGTCCCCGAAACTATGACTGAAGCTCTGTCAGACAACGAACTGAACTGACAGACGTATTTTGAACATCCTTGGCTGTTGTGTGGCAAACGTGCGGTTGGAAACCAAACTGACCACACGCCCTTTTAAACAGAACACATTGCTGCCTTTTTACGCGGTTGACCTGCCGTGCTCGTTTGAATAAAATCTCATATTCCCAAGAAGCCCCGAATGTCATTTTACGTCTGTCGCCCTTGCGCCGCAAACAGCTCCGCAGGTTGCTTCAGTCAGACGACAATCTGATCAAGTAAGAGAATTGCCGTGAAATGCGAGTATCATCAAAGTCAATTCGCATTACTCTTTATTGGCTTGATCATAAAGCACTTCCCATCAATTTGCCTCCGCGCACCGCATATTCCTTATGACTGTTGGGAATCAATCCGACTGCTTGATAATAAGGCCATGAGCGACCTGGGTGGACAAAATAAATTGAAATGATCACTTCAGGCCATACCCTGCCTGTGTTGTCACAGCTTTAGAATTAACCCAGGATTTTCACTCGGAGGTGCGCGAGGCACTGCAGGAAGAACCCGGCAATCCAGACGAATCCAGAGCTGTCTTTTCAAAGCGCGGGGCTTCCAGGACACACCGTAATAAGGAGCCATGCACTTGTTTTGCCTTCAGGTGCAGAAAAAGAATCTATTTTCCTCCCTGCTTATCCATACAAGTTCTAACTGTACAAACAGGTAGTTTGCCAACATTAGCTTCTTCCCGATTTGATTCAATATTTTGCCAATATTCCTGGAAGCCAGAGCTGCGATTGTGCAGAAGAAACTTGGCACAGCCTTGTGCGCTGCCAGTTTCTGCAATGTCTTGTTTCTAAAACCAGTGGCAGCTTTTGTGTGGTCAGAATCAAGGCTAATTAGCTGGCAGCGGTTTGTGCTTCCAACAGACATCATTCCGTGAAGCATCCATCCCGATTTTTTATCTGCATGGAGACTGACTTGAAGCCAATGCTTTTTGATGAACATCATTATTGACTGGAAGGCACATAAACTGCAGCCGCAAGAAAGATCCTTTTCAATGTTGCACACAATGTTTTCAGAGTCATACCCCGTGCAATCTGGAAATAAGCCATCAGTGATTATTTTGGGATGCCTGACATACAAAAAAGACCTGAGCTAAATGACTGTCTCAAGTGTATTCATTTCTGACTGGAAATGGTCCAAACCTTGCTCGCCCTTTTCCTTAGGCAGAACCTCTTGTGGACAACATGCTCCGCTTTGACTCCCAAAATGGCTTCTTGTCAGTTGTTGAGTTGCAAAAATCTTCTGCTTCGAAAGAGGGAAGAAAAGAAAAGATGAATGTCTTTGAAGCTGCTGTTGAACACTGCTCCTAATGTTCAACGAAACAATTGACCAGATGTGTCAAGGTCAGTGGAAGGCGCGATACTGAGCTCGTTGAAGATGAATGTGCGCGGCGCTATGCAGGTCATCTCGCGATGAGGTACTTTAGCTAACGAGTGACATCATTGTCGGCGCAGAAGGAGCTTTGCACCTCGACGTTAAAGCGTGCTCTATCGATCAGCCTGAACCGTAAAATACATTAGATGAGAACAGGATTGAAGGGAAAGGGGAACAGGGAGGAAAATGCTTTATGTGCTCAGGCGCTTCACAAACATCTTGATCGGATTATTTGTCTCCAGTGTCATTTGTGAAAGCATAGTTTACTTGAATTGCATAGTAATTATCTGAAAAGCTGAAACCTTATCCGTTCAATCAAACATGTCCTCGGCATTCCGAGCTGCACTGCGCTTTCAATCTGCCGAGGCGGACGTTTTGTGTTTTGTTTGATTGAGATGCGGCGCGGACGGCTGTGCTTCCACTGCAGCAAACATGCGCAGCACTGGTAAAAAGAAACTTTGTTCTGGCAATTCACTTCCACAAATGGCCACGGCTGCGGAGGGAAAGCATGTCTCACTGGGTGTTCGCCGCAACCAGTCTGTAGCACAACTGCGCCCGCTCTCCAACTGTCTGCAACGCCTGAGAAGCAACACAGACATCACGCAACAATTCTGACTCTGACTTCTCTGTGCCTTGAACAGTTTAATTCCTTCACAGGATCATTTGTGTTCAGCGACCAAACCACAACTGTCTCGGGATTGTTTTGTTTTGAAGATTTTCTCTTCTGCAGAAATTTGTTGGATGTCATTGATCTTGCGACCTTGTGGTGCGCTGCAATGTGTTCAAAGACAGAGCTCTGCCCTTGCGGTAAACCCACTCTTCCGAGCAGCAGTCACCGAAGCAGAAGCCAAAACTGAGCAAATACCCGGCTTCTGCGGTAATTTATATGTAAAAGCGACATAAAACATGTTTGACGATGCTGTAGATCTTATTGTTAGACTAATCTGTCCCCAAGGAGACCAAAGCATCCTTTAGCGAAACTTTATTTCCAGAGACAATGGCAAAAGAGAACTCGTTAATTTGGGATAATTCATCATTGGAATACGACCCTGCGCGCAATTAGACGGAGGAGGTTGTCTCGGTGTTCTGTTCTTCCGCCCAAGTCAAAGAGAGATGCACCATGCACCTAAACTTCCCTCGCATTTCACTTCGTCCACGCGCCCTTTAAAGGTTCCATGTGTTCTCTTTATTGAGGATCAGCAGGAAAGGAAAGGAGATTAAAGCAAAACGAACACCACAGCGGATTCTGACAGATCGTTGTTGTCCGTTCTGCTCAATATTCTCACGGACAGCGGAGTTCTGAGGTCGGCAGTGTTTGCTCGTTCCTGCGGATTGATGCTGTTCTTGCGTGAAGAGAAAACGGCTTGAGTTTTCTAATCTCGACTTGATTTCTTGTCTTGTTCACACGTCATGCGAATGCATGCAGGACTGCAGGAGGCAAGACGCACGACCTGCTGAAACTGTCCACTTCGAGAGAAATGCCTTGTCTTGGGTTTGCTGTGGAAGCAAGAACAAAACGCGTCTGGCAGCGTGTTTTCGAGTTTTTTACGCGAGGGATTCACAAAAAATCCTCGAGACAGACTTCGCCCGCAGAGCGCCGGGTGGTAACGACGCCACACGCACAGAGCTTCATACATTCCTATTTCAAAACTGTCTGTCTGACGGCTGTGATGACATTTCAAAGAGAAACGCACAGGAGCGCACAGAAGTGTTTTTGTGAAGGGAAAACCTGCGTGTGAAGTTTCAAAGACAAGGTTCGTAAAGAGCTGGAATTCTGAACCTTCATTGTTTCTACAACCTTCATTTCGGAGATGTCTTTCATTCCCGTGATGTATTTTGACACCGAAAACGGATTCCTTGTTTCTGGAGTTCCAAGTGCAACTGTGAAAAGCCAAAATGTTTTCTTTGGTGGAAGAAGTAAGGGGGAACGAGGGATGACGCGAGCTGGTTGGTTTGTGGTTTTGGCCGATGATTCTGTACATAAGTTTCCAGCTTTGTTGTTTGTTTGTTTGACACGGCACCCAAATTTCCAGGTTGCGTTTCCAGAACAATCTTTTCCCAACGACCTTCCTCATTTTCTCGTATTTTCACCTGAAGCCAACGTGCTGAAATTACTTTTCGACGATATCTTAATGTTGCACAGATTTGAAGCAAAGATAACAACAACACAGGCTCAACCCGGAGCGGCATTCACCGCTGATGTCAAAATGAGAGTTTGACGTCTTAAATTTTCCGGCGAAGAAAAAGAAGGTTGAGCTCTGACAAAAAACGCGTGCTCGACTTGAGTCCATTTTGTCGGGTTGTCATTCAGATGGTTCGTTGCTTGTTGCGGCCACATCATCTTGCTTTTCTGATTCCGAACAAACACGAGGAAAATGAACTCAAGATTCGCAGCGGCAAACGTTGTAGGGGGCAGTGTTCTTGATGTCGGCAGCAGCTCTGCTGATAGAAGTGCGCTCGTTGTGTGTTGAAGATCAGGTGAGAGCAGAGTGCACAAGAGGTATTCCGAGATGCAGCACAGGACAATGCAATGGAAAGCGGCTCCGAGCAAGAGGCAAGAAATCATTGATCAAACGAGGTTGGCATATGTATGTGTTGGAGTTTCTTCCTTTGATAAAACGCACCTTTGAAGTCAGAATGAAGCGCCGCTGAGGACAACTGCGCTGATGGCTTCAGCGCCAGGCTCGGAGCGGAAAGCCTTTCGTGAGAAATCTCGCGCCGCTTCCTTCTAATTACACCAACTTCAGAATGTGGACATTTTTTTTTGTCTCGGTCAATGATCTCTTACGCAGTGGTTGCTTTTATTGGACGTGCAAGAGAGGAATGTTGCCCTCGAAGTCAGCAACAACTGCAATGGAATTCGTGTCTGTGGCCGTTCCACGAGAACATTTGACAAAAACAGCAGTTCGCTGTTCGTGTGGACAGCCTCAGAAATTCGAAAGTTGTGCCTGCATGACAGGATCAATTCTCTTTGCTTCAAGCAGATTGAGAATGGGACCCACGCAGCATGTCAACATTGGACCAACTGCACAAGAAAGGGTTTGATAACCCTGGTGAACTGTGTGCGATCTGGAGTCCCAGGCGACTGCACCTTGAAAAAGATTCCTCAACGGCGGAGTTCGTTCTTTTCTCTGTTCAAACGCGCCATTCAAGTGATGCCATTTTCTACATTGACTTCAAATTATGGAAATATTCTGATTGGAAATGAAGTTTCTCTACACAGGCATATGATACTCAATGTTGGAGGCAATTAGGGGGTCGTTCAGTTTCCATCGCGCTTCACATAAAACATCTTCGCTGTTCTAGTTCTGTAAACGTTGCTCGGAATATCAATGCACAAAAGCTCTGCCTGTGATGTTCATCATCCTTTAATGAAAAAGTAAACGGAGCAAATAACGAGCACATGTATTTTTTTCTCGCATTCCAAGAAAACATTTTCCTTTCTACACAGGGATCCTTCATTTCATTTGAATCTGGTTTGCTTTCCTGGCAGAGATTAAAGCTCATATTTAATATGGACAGTGCAGGGCCATTCATCATGATGATTCATGGAAGTCTAATCACATCGAAAGAATGATGAGAGTTGCGGGTGACGTGAATTTGACTGGACATGGTCGTTCCTGACCTGATCGCTGCTCATTTCAACCTTCGCTCAGTTCATGATCGTCTGTGACGTCCACATCGCAACGTCGCGTCCAGAGGCCAGCCCAAACCCAGTTCTTGCTGCCAAACGCAGAAGCTTTGTATTTCACATGCTTAATTTGCCCCTCCCTGTCCAAAATGGGTCCCCTCAGGTCGACTCCGCTCCCTCATTCCGGAGTCGCCAGTGGAACATCGCGAGCAACAGCGCCACTGAAGCTTGTCCACTTGTGCCAAAACAAAGAAAAAACTTTTCCATTCAGAATGAATTTTTATTCAAAATGGGGCCGTTTTGAGTAAATCTACAAAAAGCTGAACACTGTTGATGAAATAGAACTAAGGTAAAGTGGCCTCCGTGGTCTGCTCAGTTTGGAAGACACTGACTTTGACTGGCAGATGTCGCAAAATATGTCCTGCTGAAGAACGGGTCAATACCGCTAAAAGCATGCCCAGGACAATGCTGCTGAACTGATTAGTTGACTGAAGGCCAAGCAGGCGGTGGCATTAAGAAATACAATTTTGACAATGGCTGTCATTCCTTTGAGCGGTAATATTGAATGATGCGCAAGGTGAAACTTAATATGGCGATGAAGAACAATGAGTTCATGAGCACAATTCCGCCCTGAATACATCCATATCTCGGGACACTTGCTTCCTTGGAATGGCCTCAACATCTTTTTCATCAACGTGCACATCCTATTGATCTCACAAAAAGAGAAACAACCCCAGAAGACGTACGATTTCGCCAGCTGACAAATCCTTTTGGCGTGTCATCTGTTCTCCAGTTGGACGCGACGTTTTCTTCGGCAAAAACTCACATTGTCCTTAATTTTCGAGACATTTTTCCTCGACAGCCAGAGAAGCAGTGAAATTCACTCCAGCTTATCAGTTTGTAAATTGAAAAGATACACACGAGTTGTTGGCTCAGGAAAAATAAAATCCAATTCAACTGTTTGCTCTCATGCAGTCGCGTGAAGAAGAGTATGAGCATGAAAAATGGGTGGATTCCGCATTGGAGATGCAGCCCACATATGGACCGTTATTTTTTTAATTCTAGAGAAGAACATGTACATAACGTCATTTGCCCAGGGTGTAATTTCCTGATACATGTACGCCTTGTTGTGAACGCTGAAATAACTCCACCAAACAGACGTCCAAGGCCCAACGACTCACAGGCGCTGTTTGGTTGCTCTGTGGAATCATGCACGGCACAAATCACAAAGATCTTACTGCTCCCTTTCCTTGACCCGATATTCTTGAAACGTGCTTCAGTTGATGCAACTTTGAGGCCAGGCCGAGATTTTCTGGACTTAGTGGGCATGTGTCGTCTTTTGCTGGAAGACATGTTGTGACAGGAGCTCAAGGTGTCCTGGGAAGGATGTATGAGAGAGATATTCTTATTTTGGTGGACCTGTCGCGTGTGGTCCATTTTGCATTGAAATTTCTTGGTTCCACCAGTCAAGCAGACCCATTGGAACAGCACAAATGCAATAAGTGGAAGTTAACTCAGCAAACCTGTTTTCTGCATTTGCCCCGGAGGACAGACAGTTCTGAAGTGTTGGAACGCAGACGACTTGAATGCATGTTACTCGTCTGTTCTCGAGACCTGATCGAAGCGCTTCTAAATGGATTCTGCATATGCAAAAATTGCGGGACCCATTTAACAACACCTCAGATATTATATTTGCCTTCTCTACACATGTTTGCTGATCGAATTACCACAGGTTCCATGTAGATTGTCGTAGCGTGAGCCAGCTTACAGCAAAGCCAATTTCATAGTTAAGCTTCAAGCCAATCACTTCATGCATGTTCATGAGGCGTTTCTCCGTGTAAAGAATATTCGTTTCATTTGGTTTGCTATCAAAATATTAGATTACGATGTTATCGCATTATGCAACTTGTACATCTGCATGTGCACCAAAGCATTGCTATTTACTGCGGACTCGTGTGTCCTGAAAGGCCAGTCTTTCATACCTGGGATTTCAGACCTTTTGTGAACAGCTTCTTCACAAGCGGCGAACAAGACACGCACTTGCAGTGAGGGCCTCCCCTTTTTAGAGCACTCAGAAAATTGAAAGTGTCTTTTGACGCATTTTTAACAACAGATCTTGACGCAGAGCGTTGTGTTTGAAAGGCATGAAAGACAGTGCCAAGCTGCTCTGTGTGAAGATGCGCAAATATGGTATCATCTTTGGCCCACTTCTCGGCGATGGCTGGAGAAGGCACTCAGCTCGCATGTCGGCACGGAACGAATTCCGACATGTGGAAAGCTCATCACCACAACCATCGCTCCAGTTTTGCGTTATTTCCAGCAATAAAGGAGAAAATCAAACAGAATGAATTTTATCTTATTAGCGAACACAACAAATCCATCTGGGGTCACTTCCATTTGTGTCTCATTGTATCACGCGATGTGACTGCGGATTACAACCCCTGTCTACTGCCTATCTGATCCTTTGTTCTGACTGGACGTGAGCTGTCTCAAATTAGGGTCGTGTTACTCATTAGTCTTCCCTCAAAGGAAGTTGTCATTTCTGCAATTTACTCATTACATATGTCATTGTCATTCATGTGGTCTCTGCCTCCACCATGAATTCTATGAATACAACGCCCTGAGCAGCAGCGAGCAAAAAAAAACTGTGGGAGAGGAAGAAAGCTTTTCCATTCTCGAGTTGGACAAATGAAGATTCACAAACTTCGCAGAGTAGCTCGTCTGATTTGGACACATTATGGTCACCCTTGAAAAGCCCAGTGATGACTTGTAATGACCATTTCCAAAAGCTGTGCTGGCGGAGCTTTCATTACGCTGGGCCTCTTATTCCAAGATAGGTCACTGGGGACATCCGAAAACGCACAACACGCAACCGAGTGAAGCGCTGAAACCTTGCAATAATCGAACATAGCTCCACAGAAAATGAAGTCGTTTCTAAATTACACTCGAGGTTTTACCACAGAACAGTGGAGAGAAGAAACAAGCACACAGAAAATCCTGACCCGCTCAAGATTTTGTCGGACTTTGAGGGAGAACGCTGGAGAACAATTCTTTCGAAAAATTCAACGGGCAACACTTGCAAAAGTTTCATTCTTCCCAAGGACAGATGCCCCTTCAGATGTTCCAAACAAAACACACAAGGGCCAGAAGATCAGGATCAGGTGTTTCGCTGCTTTTTTGTCGAAAACTTTTTGAAGCTGCAAAAGGAAGTTGCCACCTCACCTCAATCAATTTTATCGATACCTCTTTGTGACCCGTAACTCAGTCGAAATCACTTCAAAGTTTGATAAGCTGAATAGGCAACATGGATGAATCAGAATCGGTCGGTTTCAACTGCATTTACATGCCAAAAAGGTAATTCAGACAAAAATGCCACACTCCTTGTGGGCCACGCACCGTGCGCGGACTGAACCCGCTTTTCTGTGAGAAATGGAGCCCATCTGCCGTGGCTTGGCAAGGAAAATGCGAGCTGTGCGAGTTAGTGTCAGACGAAAAGTAAATTATCCCGAAGCTGACCTTTTGGCCTCAAGATAATTTGACAAGTCGGGGGATATTGTTCATAAGTACAGACTGGACAGCGAGACAAGGTACTATTAGCCCTGAAAAATAGACGTAATTAATGATAAGTCTGCGAGACAGAGTTGAATGCGGGTGATTGGGGACGCAGACCCGAGGAGCAGCTTCGCCGCGGATAAGGAACTATTGTCGGAGCAAACCCTGCCTCCCGCAGTGCCATTCAATCTGGCAAAAATCTAGATTCCATAAATAGTGGTTTGAATTGAGTAAACTCGGCAAAATTAATTCTCCGAAATTGAATCCACTCTTCTTCGTCTTTGGAAATCTCAGCATGCTCTGACTTAAAATGGCGACGCGCTTTTGTGAACACAGTGAAAGAAAGTGAAAGATCTTTGGGTGCAGGTCGTTGAAGTCTCGTCTTTTCTTCACGAATGTGTTTCTGGAACACAAGAAGATCACGTTCAGTACTCGTAGACACACAAGCGCAACAATCTCGAAATTCCACGGAAACTCTTCTGGAGAAAGAAACGTGTCAGTTTTCTGAAACACCTTGTTCCAGGGCGTCGTTTAGATCCTCTTTTGTATCGGTGTGGGAATTGTATTTTTCTGCTTGAAAAGTCATACGCGCTGTATTTACCAAAGAGCCGAAGATGTGCAATGTAAGAAACACACGTGAAGTTTCTTCGAGGGAAAGACGCCTGCTGTTTTTAAATCGAGACAAAATTTTTCGAAATCGTAAAACATTCCTTTTAGGAAGGGAGTCAACAGCAAAAAAATCCTCTTGAAATTGAAACAACTTGGTCTGTTTTATTCCTTCCGAGCATGGATCCTAATATTTTGCCATAAAACGTCAGATGCAACGAGAAATAATTGCAGGGGCATATGCCATCATTGATTCATGACCAGGCTTCAGTGGACCTTTGTGTAATGATCCTTGTTGACCTCCGATTTTGGCTTTGCAATACGATCAGCAGGCCTGCAGTAGCAACGTGATTTACGACACAAAAATTTGTATCGTTAAAGGCAGCAACATGACTCGCTTCTCTCGCTTCATCATAATCAATCTACAAAGCATTACATCTTGGTAGAGTTGAGGTTTCTTGTGAAGTTTTCACTGCAGGAAATGACGCAAAACAGAACTCCGTTCCTGATGAAAAATTCTGAATGCGAAGTCATAAGACAATTAACTGCACTGGTATTTACATTTTAAAGCAATTTATTCCAGCTCATAATTCCAGGCATCTTCGCTCTGCAGTGCGGGAGGCATGGCAATACTGTCGTTACCTGAACCTGGGACGTTATTTTCTGGTTGGCCAGGCTGACAAAACATAAAAGTCAATGGCTCTGGCACTGCTAACGCTCCATTTCAGGTATCTGGGCGGCAGTCAGGATGGGAGGCAATCCAAAGTAATAAGGCCATCAGTTGAAAACAGTAAATAGCAATGTGCGTCCAGACGAGGGTTCTTACTTCATTGAACAGAAAAACCATAAAAGGAATCCTATTCCAAATAGCCCAAACAGTCCTTGAAATTGGCAAATCAAAGTCACCCAGAATAATGCTAAATGGTATTGTAAAATAAGAATTAGGTGAATTATGCAAACGGTGTTATGTGGACTTTCAAGCGACTTGCGCCAATTGCTATGAGTGTTTCTTTCTGACTCTGTGCTCTGACTCTGGTCTTTCTTCAGATTCTGCAGTGAAAAGTGATGCTTTTGGTTTATTTTTTGAAAAACGAATTCACCAGATCACTTGCAGCAATAGAAACTCGTAGCAATTCCAATGTAGTTTCGCAACCCATGGTTCCAAAATGCAATCAGTGTGCACGTTGTTCTGACCCACGTCGGGCGTTGGTGGAGTTATATTTTCACTCATCCACTTGATTGGACAGCAAAATTGAGAAAATGAATTTCAACGTCTCGACGGCAGTTTGATAGACTGGTGGCCTCAGTTTCCAGGTGGACGGTCCAAGAATCAGTTGCGCGGCGGCGGCGGAATTGGCTTCTGTGTGCAGTTGCGCGATCCCCGGAAGGCTGACTGGTCACAAACTCTCTCCTCCTAAACAGCCTCAAATCAAGTGGATTTGTTTCCTTTAGAAATGTGGCCAAGGCCTGGGAGGGAACGGTGGTGAATGATGAGTTGTGCGACTGAAAGTTGAAACCTTTTGTGGGAATTGTGTGTCTCCCTGGCGAGGATTTGGGATTCTCACAGAGAAGAGTCTGGAGAATTCCGAGTCCACTGGCATTTGCCTGGTAAACTTGATATGTGAGATGGCCATGAATATTGAGAACGCGTCCAGGATAACACAATAAACAGTCAGGAAAGAAGAACATTCTTCGGCTGCAGACATGTGAAGCACACATAATCTGCAGCATTTTCACCACACTTACGATTCCGAAGCTGAGCACTTGTAAATTGGTTTTTGAGTCCGATGGAAGAACACACGATCCATGCCTCTTTGCTTTTGACGCTTTTGCATGGTCAAAGGCAGTTATCGACACACGGAATCAGCGCAAACGTCAGGCGAAGCGCTGCTGTGTAATACCCGTGTAAAGGTATCAGAATGAAATGATCTGGGAGAATTTCCATGCGGCGAGAGGCTTTTCACACGCCGAAATGCCTCCGAATGTGCCACGTTGAGCTCACGCCTGATCTTTATGGAATCAGATAAAATTCAATGAGTAATCAAAGCGAATGGGCCACTGATGCTCTCGGGGTAATGCAATTTATAAAATATGGCACAAAAGCAAATTGTGATGGCAGACTATCCTAGGAATACAAATAAATGACTTGATATTCTGGGCAAGCCTTGCAAGAATCCGAGAGAAGTATGGCGCAAATCCAACCTGTCCGGGATGCAATCTGTCCCTGTTCTGGCAGGCCAGTCTTCAATATTCTTTACAAATTGGTAGTGCCTTGGAAAGGACCCACAAATGCATGAAATATCTGCCGACGGACCCGGGATTTCTCAATCTCACCCAACGCATTTGTGTCATCACAAAAGTACTCCTCAGTCTGTGGTTTCAACCGTTTACGTACATGTTTGGCAAAGTGAATGCTTTCCCCTTTCATTACAACATGAGAAAGTCTGGGAAGGACTCTTCAGAGAAAAACGAGCTTCTTTGGAGACACAAGCGAAATTGTTTCCACAAAGCAAAGTCTGCTATCTCATGGCTCCCTATCAATTAGCTGCGTGGAAAAATAAACGCCATGATTTGGTTGCAGAACACAGTCATTCCATCAGGGGTTAGCCTATTTACGAGTCCCCCGCAGCACGCAATATTTGGACCGCCCAATTGCTGAAGTGACCTGCAGGTCCACACGAACCTGTCCATCTTGAAGCCAGGTCTCCACCGCTCATTAGCCTTTCAGTATCGGTAGTCCACACACACCACGCTCTCTCGCATGCACACATAACTCCGCCCAAAACATTCCTGCCTTTTATTGCAAAAAAGACTCGCGAGTTCAAGCATTGCAACTGTTTCCATTTTCAGGGCTGCACGACTATTGCCCGTGGGAATCATTTAAGGCGAGCTGTCAGAAGAATGAAGTTATTGTAATGGAGGTGGCCCGCTATGGACGCATGAGGCTCGGAAGATGCGTGAAGAATGACCTCGGATATGTGGGATGTTTCTCCGACGTGATACAAATTTTGGACAGCAAGTGTTCTGGTAAGCAACATGTGGATCTTGTCCACACATGCAAACTCTCCTGCACACAGCTTCGAAGAACGACTGCAGAAAAATACCAGCTTTCCAATTATTAAAAATGATCGTGTTACACGTCATTGATTTCCCTCCATTTTGCACACTCCTCAGCGTAAATCGTTTTCTCTGTTCCTGCAAAAACAAGAATGTTTCAAACATTGGTACAATTTTTTGTCAGCAGTCCCACGTTGCAGAAAAATGTTTCTTCTCATTTTGTTCTTGAACCATTTTGGGTGTGGCATCAGCAGTCACACCAACTTCAAAGCAAGGAGACAAAAGCTCGGTGAAACACACTTCAAAATGATGGATCAGATTTGTTTTTATGAATGCGTTCAAAGCTGCGTGTGTTATGTGTCAAAGTCAATTCTCTTTGTCGTGGAAAATTAACAGGTCAAATGCTTTAGCGCAAGGGGCACTCAAAGAACACCCGTGGAATTCATGTCCATTTCTCAGCAACCTGGGTACTGCCAGACTTATCATTCAAAGTCTCCTTTTTTGCAGCATGCTTGGTGTCCAGGACTTGCACAAAATCCCCCATGTTCAGATTTGTTGGAACATCTGTCAAAACATCTGAAACACACACATATACACACACACACTGGAGATTCTCCCTCCCCCATGTCGGGTTTCTTTTTTCAAAAGACCCCTGTCTGGAGAAAATAAACAGCGACCTGACCCCTTCGCTTTCTGTTGAGCAGGTCGACACGAATGCGAGCTCGCCATTCCCGACCCTGACCTGGACGCGGTTCAGACCTGTCTGCATGACCTGAAATCTTACCTGGAGACCAGCTACAGATGTGTACCAGGTAGGGCTGCGGCTGACGACCTTGCTCCTGGAACTGGACCTTTTTGACCGTTGGTCTGAACAAGTGATGTGACCTCAGCGTTTGTTGGTGGTCGTACATGCGCAGATAAGAACGCGTTTCCTGTTCTGGTTTTCTCCACGACAACAAAAAGGGAAGGTAGAGGTGACAGGAACAGCACGATGTAAAGGACAGGCTCATCCGCCAAAAGGACAGAACAGTAGAGTTTGTTGCATTCTTTTCAAGCACATCAAGCACGTCAGAAGATTTTTGTGCCCGGATGTTTTCTTGGATGGTGAAAGCTATCCAGAAATGTATTGGCTTTGAACTCAAGCTTCTGTTCCACCCAAACAGAAGCACTGTCAGAACACAGCCTGTGCTTCGGTGTTAAATACCTGACATTACCTGCCTTCCCTCCTTTTGCTTTGGTGAAAAGAGCCGGCAGCTTTCCCGTGCAGTTTTTGTCCACATCAGAGCAATTTAATGAGCCTGAGATGTCCAGAGGACCCGGTGTAATTGCGGGCCCTGCCTGTCACTCTTCTGCTGCAGTGGTGAGTGACGAGGAGTCCGTGTGTAAATCCTCTACCCACATGACGGTGACAGCGAGCGAAGGTTACCTGTCCAACACCGTCGCTGACGAGACGGGCTGCGGGGCCCCGCAGGCCCCGTGGAGGATCACGGCGAAGCACGGTGAGTCCCCGCCCCGCCGCCCGTATACAGGCCCCGCGATGCGGCGCACGCACACAGCGAAATGGATACCTGTGCCTCCGGTCAAGTCACGATCACAAGACAGACACATGAGACGGCCCGCCGTCCAACGACGTCCTGCGGCCACGATACTTGAATGGATCTGACATTTCTGGGAACATCAATTGGCGTCTGTGAAATGAAGTCAAAGTCCGCACTCGTTGACTCACTCAGAAAAGCCGTAGAAAATTGGGGCCATATTTTGTTCAGCTTGAGAAGCTCCTCACATTGTTGTTTTTATCTCTTCTTCTCCGCAGGTCAAACAATAGAAATTCGGCTGATAGATTTCTTCTCTAATTGGAAACCTGATGCGACCCAAAGAAGCTGCCCCGTGTACGCGACCATCAAGGAAAACTCCGGGTCCGTAGGACAGGTAACCGAAACACACCGCTCAGATCGATTCCCAAAAGACTCATGTTTCTCTTTGGGAAAAAAGCAGAAAAAGTTTTCTTGTGATTAAATCAAGACTGGAAACCTTTCTTCCTTTGTTGTCAGTAGCCCTTATGTATCCCTCCTCGACAGAATCTTCTTATCCAGAGACCTCTTGAAAGATTTTGAAACTCAAAGGCCACTCGGGGGCCATCGTAGCAAATTTACTGAGGAGCTTCACTTTAAGAAATAGATCTTCCGCCGCGAACATGTCGGGGGGATAATAGCAACATGAGACACATGTAGGACAATGGTCAAAGGGCTGTTTCCTCCAAATGTAAGGTGAAGTAAATCCTTGGACCTTCTGTCAGGCCTTGTCGTATGATGCAGGTAATCTGTGGAGGAAGGGGAAAGGACAGACATGTGTACACTTCTGTCGGCCACACTGTGGACATCCAGCTTCACACGCAGCTCACTCCTGCCAACAGGAGATACTTTGTTCTTCATTTCAAAGGTAAATTGTCTTGAACACAATACTCTTGGCCCCGAGCCTGCTGTGTTTATTTTATCATTGCAGCTGTGTATGGTTCAGACAAAGTAAGATACTAAAGACAGATCGCTTGCTGGAGTTACACCTCCACCGCATGAAAGCGCAATTTGCCTTGACTGATTTTGATGCATCGCTTCAAAGCAAAAGAATGATATTGGGATACTTATTTCCGTTGGGGGATAGAAATATTGCTGCGTCAGGTTTCCACGCGATGCGTTTCCGTTTGTCATGCAGTGCAAGGCTGTCCGGACCCGACCCTGGCGTCCAGTTTCATTGTCGAGCGGAAGTCGGAGAGAGCGCAGGTCAGGTGCAAGTCGACCGGGGACGCCTGGACCCTGCGATGCGACGGCAGCAACTGGGTCGGGAGCATAGGCAACTGCTCACTCTGTGAGTATTTCTTTCTTTCTTCTGTGAGTATTTCTCTCTCTCTCTCTCTTCTCTCTCTCTCGCTCCAAAAGTCGATTAGAGTGGTCACTGGTTGGCATCAGGCGTGTGCCAAGAATTCACACTCACGCAAAAGAACATGTTGATATTTTGGGAGGCGACATTCACGTAGTGCTCAGTTTCCTTTGTGCATGGATGAACCATTCACGTCCTCAAGCTCATCCGGTTTCGGAGACAACGGTCCATCATGTACACGTTTTTGTTCAGTTCAGTTCGCATGTTTCATGAAGGCTTTCTGTTGCAGATCCTCAAAGCCACACTGAGACGCACGACATCTGGGACTTCACTCTGTCAACAGGTGCACCACGAGTTATTTTTTCAACCCAAAAGAAGGATTGTTATTGTATACTGTTGAAGCTTAAAAGAGGAACAGTCTGTCGTGTTTTCGGGAAAAAAGCATGTAAATTCTGTGAAACTTTCCAACTCAAAGCGGAACATTGCATTGCACGCTCCAACTTCACAGAGAGCCAACATCAAAACAATCTAGAGCCAACATCAAAACAATCTTTGTTTCTAAATGTCATTTCTTTCGCAGGCGCAACAGTTGCCTTGATCATCGGTGTGTCGCTTTTGATAGGAAGTGTGATTCTAGTTTTCGGGCTTCTCTACCTCCGAAGGTGAGTCTGAACACGACAACACAAGAGTCGCAAGGGTGGCCATTTCTCCCTGCATGACCAGTGCTCCCGTCGCGTGCGAGGGAGGGAACAAGTCTGTTGGAACGAGTCAGTTGGGCTTGATGCGCAACTGTCGCGCTGATTGCAGGGTGCGCGAGTCCACCTGTCGTGGAGTCATGGAGTGCAGGGCTGTGCTCGGGAGTTTCATTTCCTGGCATTGCCTGCACCGCCGAGCGTCCGTTCAAATGTTCCGTACTTTTGGTTGAAAACTACACAAACATAAGTTCATTATTCCCTGAGATATCTCTCATTGCCGATTGTTTTGTGTCATCAGGATGAAAAAAGAGTCGTGTTTTCCCATCAGGGCCAGAGGAATTTTCACGAAAGTGTAGAGGAGATCCGTGTCCTTGAAATCAATTTGCGTGAGCAGCTGATGAGTTACCTCGCTCCAAAACAGGTTGCATCCGTGGCGAGCAATCGTCAGAAGGCCAATTTCCATTGTAAAAAGCGAGATTACTGAGCAAGCAAACTTTATGAGGCTGTCATTCTGAACTTGGTGTATGATGGGTTGAGGACAGCTAAGCCACAGCCATGCACTGATCCGACAAAGGTCACAATGCACCCTGAAGGAACATGAACAAAGAGATTCGGAGACCATTGCGCAGATCCGCACCAACACATTGTGGAGGCAATTCACGATTCCATCAGGTGGTGTTCTTCAGACGGATTGCCTGAGGTCCACTGTCCTTGGAAAACGAAACCTCAGACTTCTGTTGCGTTTGAAAACAGAGCGACGCTGTGAAAATTTTCAGCTGTCTTTGGTTGTTCTGCCCCGATCCTTATTTTGAAGCTGCGCTCATGAAGAACAGAATTACGAGTCTCAGCGAACGTGTGCTGAACCTCTGCACTAAATCGCCGTTTTTCTTCGGAGACTCGAATGGGACTTTGGGGGGTCTTTTGACATTGCGTTTCAGGGTGATCACAAAGAACGATAAAATATGGATCTTTGAAAAATTGCTCAAGGTCCCAGGTCAAAGAACCCTTTTGGCGACAAGATGTCCCATTGACCTTGTTTCTCTAGAAAAAAAGGCAGATGTCATCTCAAAAATTCAGCCGAACAAAAACCAGATGATCAGTGTGACATTGATACGTCTATGTGGCGAAGTTAATAAACCTAATTTGTTGTGGTTGTTTCCAGAAACCAAAGAGAAGATACAACAGAGCGATGTAAGATGTCATCACAAACAGAGGAGCTGATCTACGGGCCCGTTGTGAGTCTCAAGCCGGCGTGCCACGAGTCTCATACCACTCTGCCCGATACCGTGGCCTCCACCTACCCACGAACTACCATCACCTACACGAGTAGGGCTGCATTGGACAAACACGCCCAAAACTTCACTGAGCTGGAGCAGTTCAGTGGATACCAAAGGACCTACCCGCCTGGATTAATTACGTTTTGCAGTCAGCACGACAGGGAACGTTGTCCCAACACGTGCGTGAAGCACGGCAAGCCGTGCGGCATCCCCACCGTCGGAATCACGTCCGACGAAGTTCTGACGGACGATCGAATATGTGACGATCCGCGCTACTTTGACGGCGCCGACTCGGGAAGCGGCGTCGCGCAGGAATCGTGTCAGTGAGCGGGCCTCGGTGCACACCGCCCAAGGTCCAGGGACCCTGGGACTTGCGGTCACCACCGTGTTCATTGGGCGGTGTGCATGTATGGGTCTCACGTTAGTTGAATTGTTGTCTTGTTGCAAATTATATCAAGCTCCAGTGTCTTAAACGATTGACATTCATATTGAAGACGATTTGTAAACGTTTGCACTTTGAAGAGACTCCCAAGTTGCACTCGATGTCCGGGTCAGGTTGTAGCGCAAGGACACTTTAGATTGAAAAACATCGTCAACAAAGTTCGTGAACTTAAAAATACGCTCGTACATCGTACTTCATGACTAGTTCTCTGGAGTGTTCAAAGCAGAAAACTTTTCTCGTTCAAAGATCAAGGAGTGAAAGGATTTGAAGCTCATTCTCATCTGCTTTCCAGCTTCTACTTTTGTGCATGAAAACTGCAGCATTCATGAAGAAACCAACAAAAAGACTGCAACAGTGCAGGTTTGAATCAACTCCACTCCCAGGGTTGCGGAATGCTCACGCAAACACACCCCCACCCACCCCCATGCATACAAAGAGGTACGTGCACAGAAAGGGGGGACATGTATGCTTCCACCCTGGTTCCCTTTCTTGTCATGGCGTTATGGTGTGCGGTCACAATCAAACGCAAAGAAACATCGATCATGATGCATATCATTTCAAAACATCTCATCTCGTTGTTCTGTCGCATTGCTGGTTTTGCAACAATAAAACGATTGAAGACTTCTGATGGACTTTAACTTCTTGAATAACATCATTCCAAGAAAGACCCATCCACTCAGCCGAAATCTTTCACCCAGGAGCTCGCAAAGGGTGAATCCGGATTTCGCAGCAGAGGGGATTGGTTTCACTCGAAGACCCTCCGCGAAGCTGTGAGAAACCAGGGTTTTACATTGTGGTGTTTTGTGCTCGTAAATCCGCACCAAATGAGATTTTTCGGCAGCGAAAAACAGCACCTTTTCCTTTGGCCAGCCCATTCCTTGTCTTCTTGCCTTCTAGGTTCTTTGCATAAAGGTCAAAGATCTTCAAGCGCCGCTGATCTTTGCAAAATGAAGGAAATTGGGAATGCCTGACAATGGCTGATGTCTCGAATCTTCTGCAGAGAGACTTGAATTTTGTTTGACTTTGAGCTTCCAGTAAAGGCTCCACAGTAACAGTAAAACTCGAAGGGATAAAGTGCGAGCTGTGTGTCATTTCCTTCATCTCTTCAGAAAGTCTTTCAAAGCCGTGACTTGGCCTTTATCTGTTTCACACGCAGTTCTGCCGCAGAAGGAACACACGCGTACATGTGCAAGTGAACCCGGAAGATCTTTCTAACAACTTGAAGCTTTCTTCTGAGGCCGCCAAAGTTTGTTCATACGACTTCATGTTGTTCACACTTCTTCATGTTATTCACACTTCTCCATGTTGTTCACACAACAAAAAAAATGTTGCTCACATTGCTCCATGTTGTTCACACTGCCCCTTGTTGTTCACCCTGGCATGTGTTGTTGCACAGCTGTGCTTCATTCACACGGCGACAGGAAGCTTGGCAGAAAAACAGTCACACAGAAATGACTCGTTGACACAATCAATTGGTTACAGACTTTCTCACACTGATGACTGAAAGCAGATGCATTTTCTTTCGCCTTTTTCTGCAAACATCCCTTTTCTGCAGGCTGATGCGCAAAGGAAGAACATGGAAGGGAGACTGTTATCCCTTTCACTTTGATTCCATTCCACTGAGATTCCACGATTTCAGGCAACATGAAACGGAGAATTCCAGCTCGCAGTTCTGCTGCGCCTGTTGTCAATTTGATTACACCACGGAAGTTGAGACAGTGAACACGCACCAAATTGCCACTGCTGCTGACAAAAATGTTTCCAAAAAGAACAATTATACTGACGGCGGAGACGCCTTTGAGGAGAAAACACAGAAGGCACTTTTGAAATTTGATGAAGTCTTTGTGTACGTGACATGTGAAATGCTGGCAAGATCAACGTTCGCTTGTGACAACTTGGTCATCTCTCTGTCTCTCTCTCTCTCTCTCTCTCTCTCTCTCTCTCTCTCTCTCTCTCTCTCTCTCTTTCATTCCCTGCAATGCAGTAAACGCATTGCCAATTGAAGATTTGCTCCCTGAAAAATGTCCCTGTGATTGTCTGTCCCAGGATAGTATGCACGAGAAGAAATGTAGAGTTCGGTGGATCGCATTGTCGCATAACTGTTTTGTTTCATCCAGAGAACAATGGTTCACCATGACGGCAGGAGGCATCGTAGGCATGAAGAAAAGGCATTTTTCGAAACACAAGACGAATGACAAAAAAATCTAAGCACGTCCATAGATCATACAAAATGTATCCTCTTTACGGCATAACGAGATGTGGACCTTGTTGGGAGGAGGGCAGAACAACAGAAGGGACAATGCTTCTATTGATTTACGTCTATCCCCTGTTGGGTCTTTGTCTAGTGATCCTTGCAGACTCCTGATGTCAACTTGTAATCTGATCAGAGAGCGCACTGCAACTCGAGTTACTCTGCAATATGAGTATCATCTGAAGCAATATTCCTTTATTGGTTTGATCATAAACTTTGCCAGGGAGTCCAAGTCGGTTCCCATAATTTAGGCTTTTTATGCCTTGGTTGGGAACATCCGTGTCGCAAGTGAATTGTGCAAAACACGTTTGCCTCTGCATCACAGAGAGGATGGGCAGAACCTATCGATATTTCTGTTGAATGAAACCGCAGTCTCAAGAAATTTGTCACGCACTCTTTGAACCACAGTCGATGGGTTTTGTTCACTGCAAATGAGCAGGAACTCTCAGTGTTGTTAGGTTCCTCAGCAAAAGACAAAACACATTTGCATGCACGAGTCTTGTTACGATACACACACACAGGCCAGTGTGTTGACGACAAATAACAACAATTTTCACCTCATTAGTTGACAAATAAAAATTGCAATCACAATAGACGAAGTTCCTTCGTCCTTTTGGTGATACGAAAACATTCATTGCCTGACTTTCAAATGCATTGTGGGACAAAAGACACATTTGAATTTTATCTTGAGACTCCTTCTTTTGAAACGCATTTTCAAACTTCCCTTTCAGAAGAAACAACGAATTGCGGCACACTGCGCAGAGTCGAGCTGCGATGATTCCACATGTGAACCGCACTGGAAATGTTTCATGGAACTGTGAGATAATGAGAACAGCTGACCCGGGGAACAATCCAATGAATAACTTTTACAGGAGCTGGTTGCGTATGAAAGCAGGAAATGGATCTCGGTGAAGGCAAAAGTGTCAGAGCAATTCACATTCTAAATGGTCCATTTAGGGTGAATAATTATGGTCGCTTCCACAATGCATATGAAAATTCAATGCGTATCGATGACGAGTGTCACCCTGTCAATGCGCCTCATGCATTTAATTGAATTTCCTCTCCATGACCGTATCAACCCGGCGGAATTACGGGTCTGAAGAGCCCACTCTGCTCCGCTACAGGTTTGATAATACGAAAATTGCCTGCAATGATGCTGAATAAAGAGTCCTCACTGGGTCAGTCCCCAGTGTTGTTGAATTTGTTCCAGTCAGCAGCACCATCCATTATCCCCAGATGTTTTGTCGCGCTGGGGACGCTATTTCATTCCTTCAGCGCCACTGTCCCAGGACGGCTTTGTGTGCGTGTGTGCGGGCGTGTGTTTGTGTACGCGTGTGTGTGCTTTCTTGTCAACAAAAGGGACATCTATCAGATTTTGTTGTTGAGAAGCTGCCACTTGCTTGCATGATCCCCTCTTGTTCAGCAGATGTGGTTTCTCTCACAACCAAGCTGCTGCAGAGTTTGGCTTCGAACTTCTGCAGCTGCACGCCATGCTGCTGAAGGTCAGAGACTTCAACTGGGGCGAAAATGGAAACACCTCTCAGGATGGTTTTTGACAGAAAGAAAAGGAAGACACTTGGTCGTACGGAGAGCGAAAGAACCTTCTTCGCAGGGACCTCGGCGGGCGTCCTCCAGTTTCACCGTTGTCATCAGCAGGCAGAAAGACGGCTACAGCTGAACAACACCGTTTCTGGTGGAAAGATTGTGTGTTCTGTGTATGTGTTGTGTTTTTACAAACTGCACTCGCACACACAAGGCATGTGGCTTGGACGTCACTGATTGTAAAAGTGTTGTGGTGTTGTGTGTGAAAAGACAGTAAAGATGTGCTTCACATTGGAAGGTCTTTCAGGCTTCTCACCTTTCTGCTGTTGGGGGATTTGTCAGTCTAAAACCGTCGTAAACTTTGTGCACAAGGCACTGTCTTTTCTCGTGAGACCGCAGGTGGAATCCACGTGCAAATGGCAAAACTGCGACTGCATTCAGAAACTGGCCTGAAGGTTAATGTTCTTTGGGAATGATTTTAGCCAAAAGGCCTGAGCTCCTCTCATGCTGTCTTTTTATATCAGTACAAGATGTGTTGGAAATACAGCAGATTCAATGAAACACCCAAGCCACATCTACTGAGTAGACGTAACGTGACACTCGAAACACAATGTGTTGTAAAATATAGCTTTTATTCCGTACGATGAATGCAAGGAAACTGAGATGGCTGAAGAGAGTGCCACAACTTCTGAAAGTTTATGAACTGAAGAAGCAAGTTGCACAGCACGAGTATCAAGTTTGGTACAGCCCTCAGATGGAGACGTGGTTCTGCCCCACGTCTGTACCGAGCCTCTCGGGCCCCCGGCAGCTGCTGTACGGATCAGTTTGCCCAACCGCGCTGTTGGATCTGTTGTAGTTCTTCACTTGCCTGTTTTGCCTTTTCTCGAAATCTTTCCTCGTGAGCGCCCCGTTCGGCATCACGCCCCTTCCATCCACCATCCCCGAGATGACATATCTCTCTCCGTTTGCGGCCACCCGGACCTGCTCGCCGTTCGGGTCAAACTCGAAATACTTCGGGGGTTCGGGGTAGTGGGCCGGTCCCATCGGGATGCCTCCTGCTGATGCGGGTGGGGGCGGCAGCTCGGCAATGTAGGAATACTCGTTCTCCTCAGCGTACGCCGTCTCGCTCTCACTGGGCGGAGGCGGCCATGGCAGCTCCCGCTTCGTGTAGTTCTTGGGAATCTGACCACCGGCGTACCCCGAGTAATACTGCTCTTCTTTGTAATGCTGAATTTGAGCTTCTGCTGCTTTTCTCTTGCTGAAAAACGAACGTTGAGGTGTTCCTGATAATTGAGCGCGATATGAGCAGTGTCCGCCCCACACATCTGAATGAATCACACCATGGGATGATATTGCGAATGTGAGACGACGTCAGGTCTCTCTTTGTACTCACAAGCGAAGACACAGCAGACCAATTATCATGAAGACGGTGCCAATTATGAGCGCGATGATAACGATGACGGCGACCGATATACCTGGAAAGGGAAAGTAGCGCACGTGTACGTTCTCTGAGGCACTCTAACGCCGCTTCATTGGTGTCGGTCTCTGTTACAGATTTTCCTCTGCGACAGCCTGAAGGTCGTCTTTTTTACAAGGCGTCTGTTTGATGGAGCAGGGAATACAAACCGAACGGCAGGCTGGTGAATCCCCAATGAGCCCCGTGGTCCACAGCTCCGACGCCACCTGCAGCAGCCGATGTGAACAATAAACTCATCCCACGGCACAACAAATGTGCGACCAGCCTTTATGGACTGCTCTCCAGACTTTCCCTGTCTCTTGTGACGAATTTGTGCCCCATGCCAATTTCAGAACATGTACGACCAGAAATGCCGTTACCAAAAATGACTGTTGACATTTTCGTCATTTTGTCCGACTTTCAATGAGGAGTGACAGGTCAAACACACGCACCTGCAGAACAATTGCCGACGTTCCCCACCCAGGTGTGGCCGTCGCATCTGAGTTTCCAGACGGCGTCGGACCCGGAGCACTTCACCGTCGCCTCGTTGCCTCGTCTCTTCACCTGCATCCCACCTGTGGTTTTGATGTCCGGGCAACCAACGACTGCAAAGAAAATTGCCACTGTTGTGCTCGGCTTGAAATAAACACACGTCGTTTTACGAGTGAAATCAATTCCAGAACAAACCCAGATTCTGAGTGACGTTTGAATGGACTGACAAAGATTGAAACAATCGAACCCGGTTCCCGTTCGGTTTTGACGGTGAAACACACAGATCAAGGAGAGCACCACAATACATGTAATTAGACGCACTGTGGATTTCACGACTCACCATTGTATTCAATGAGGAACTGCCTGTCCCCGTGCGAGGCTCTGGACCTCAGCACCCTCACGTCCACCATGTGTGTGTTGGAGAGGTAGACGTGGCGGAGGCGCTGCTCGCTGTTGCAGATGGTCTCGCTGCGCGGCGGGGAGCGCGCGCTCTCGCGCACGATCGCGTACGCGTGGCACGTATCGGGACGCGTGTCCGACGTGCCGAAGTCGTGCAGCGTCAGGTTGATGCGCTGACCTTCCTCAGCCTACAGAGGTACAATGGTTCATGTCATGTGTGTCGTACTCCACCCACACCGGTCGCTAACTCCAGTACCGTTGAAAGAAAAAGTCTCTCCCCTCCCGTCTTGGTTGTTGCTCACCTCGATGACCCAGGGGCAATCGGCGGACCCGGAGTCGGTTTCCTGGGTGACGATGCTGGCGATGTAGCCGCGCGACCCGGTGAGGCGGATCCCGTCCGGACTGCGGCACCGCACGGACCCAAACGTGTCCACTGTTCGAGTGGGACAACATGTTAGTTACAATTTGACAATGTGGTTCACGACGCACAATGAAGAGGACTTGTACGAAACAGGAAATGTGTCCGTTGAGTGATGGTGCTGGTTGTGCACCAGGCCGCGTTGATTCAATGCGTAAAACTTTCAAAAGTATATCCAGAATGTGTGTTGGTGAACCACGGGATTGGAAGGGCTTTGTCGCGAGCGAGCGGACCAAACCAACCGTCAAACCAAACAATTTGTCAGATCTACCGGAACACCTTTTTTTGAAAGTTATTTGAACTTATCCCTGACAAATTCACCAACAGAACTCGATAAAAGTTCATTTTCTGACGTCACCTACACGTGAAGTGCATGTGAAGTGTGTCTTTCAAAAGTTATGACTGTCGCACAAGCATTTTCTGAAAATGAAGCACGACGCGTTCTTTCGCGAACGACAATGGTTTGCGCTGTCAGAATGCTTTTGAACGAGTACACATCACAGAAACTTTGCAGACAATTGAAACACAACTGTTGAAAGAGGAGAACCATTTACAAATTACACTCTACCTTCGTAGTTCTCAAATTTGCATTGAAATTCTTTCTTTTTTGTGACTTCACCAAACAGGAAAAGTGATATCGTGTTTCGACTGCCTTGCAAAGCAGAACAGAACGCAACTTCACCTTTCAGGCAGTTGTATCCAGCCTTGAAATAGGGTTTCAGATCCTTCGGACATGTTGCAACGTTGGTGAAGCTTTCAAAGGGAATCTTGAATTCGCAGGTGCGCAGCCCGGAGCATTGTCTGTCGGCCTGAATCAAAACATCCGACTCACACCCCACGTAGCCGTAATCCCTGAAAGCAGAAACGCACAAACAGCTTGATTTGTGAACATTGAAGCCCACAATGGGGACTGAAGACACAATGGAAAACTGCTGTGGGAGCGTGTGTTTCAACGAGCTTGGCAGCTGCAGTGGGAGTATATTTTTGTGTTTTTGAGGACTGCATCCCGCAAAAGCGCGATGCAATATTCAGAGCTCGTTAATGAAGCACAACAGCTCATCGTGCTCTTTGTGAAAGCATCTTATCACCACAAAAGAAACTTCATTTTCAAAAATTGGAATTGAGCAGTCCCACCGGGGTGGTCAGGTCTGCTCTCCCACATACGACAATGGATTCCTTTCTGCAAGGCTCAGTTGTTGCGGAAATTGGCTTGTCTGGACCTTCAGCTGTTGCACCTTGACGAAAACCTCGAATTCGGAGCTTTTGGACCAGGCGCTAACAGCTTTGGGTCAAAGCTGGATTCCAGTATGTGTTCTTCCCTTCGTTGTCCCTGAGAAACCACGTTTGAAACAATCCAAAATGTCCTTCTTCACAGCAAACAACTGGTACACACCGCCATGACAGCGAAAGCATCGAATGTCGTTTGGAGCTCATTTGGGACGACAACGTTCCTTTGGGGTCTGATACCCAGCTGCTGTGCTTACATTACCTGTCTATACACCTGCCAAACTCCATTCTACCGTAGAGAGCTGTGGACATGACGATCACTTCATCGGAACCGCAGGCTGCTCGGAAGTTCTCATTTTCGCAGTAATCTTTCACATCTGTAATGATAATAGCGCCAGTGGAATATGAGCAAATAGCAAATGAATACAACCTAGATACAGGTTTGCTGAGCAAGAAAGGCTCGCTTGATGGAAAGGATGTCTTGCTTCGACTTGACGAGTTGATTTTGGCTGATTGTCCTTTACGGCTGTAAATTACCAACATTGAAGTCGGTGCTGGGTAAATCTTGAGCGACTCGCGGCGCAGTGCGGCGTCATGAAAACTTGTCTGAGGAGAAATAATGGATTCCACCTCGAGATGGAGCACATTGCATTTGACACATTGCTCACTTGGCACAGTCTCGCCAACTTGAAGATGATAGTCGTCATCCCCTGGATGAGCTGTCAGGGTGTCAGATGCTTTGACATCCGACTACACCGTGGAGAACATTCTGTTTTGATATCTTTTCCGAGCATAACTGCATTGTTTCACATGTGTCTCCAATGCATTTTTTATGAGAAGAAGCAAACTGATATGTGCGAGACAACCCAGGGACCACAGGCAAAAGATTCAAAAGCTGCTATTCTGCTGTTGTTTGATCCGCCAAACTGGTTTATCCTTTCCAGCGGTGATCAAACCACGACAGATAGATGTACGTGTGTAGATCTATGTTCTGAACCTTCAGCATTTCCAGCAGTAACCCGAAGCTTCCTTCGTGGTGCAATCAAATGAAGCGAAGTTTAATGGAATTGTGAAGTTGGAGCTTCTGCTAATGAAGTGAAACTGTTTGAACAATACATTTTCCTGATGGGCAGAGCCTCCGACCGCCACAGTTATTGCGCGTCTACCCCTGCGGGCGGTGGCATTTTGGAATCCAGTTTTTAATTTGGAGACGCTGCGAATGCCTGCAGCGGGGGAAGTCTACCGGGGACATCTGCAGGCCCTTCACAGAACACTCGGATAATTAAAGTCCCTCCCAGAGCTGCGTCTCATTCAGTCCACACGCAGCGGGTTCGTCGCTTCCGCCGCGCCTCGCGGAGCCAGCTCTCCTCCCACTGCAGCACCGAGGCCCCCGGGCCTTTGCCCCGAAAGATTAATTTTTTGAGTGTGTTTCCTTCAGTGTTGTCTCTATCTTCGCTCTTCTTGTCCCTTGTCTTGTTCAAAAATAGAACGATCTGCCCGGACGTCGGCTTCCTGAACCAAGTGACGGAGCGGACGCTTTTCTTCTTCGATTTGTTCAAGAAAACTTCGTGCGCAATGTTGTTTCTTTTCACCAAGATATGAGCGTACATCACAGAAGCCTTGCCCCCTGCTTTGCGTGATTCTGCCTGGACAGACAGGCGCACGTCCCTGGATTGATCTGCCCAGCCCATGCGTGTTCCTGTCAGTGCGATCGCAGTCCAGGGCTCCAGGGAAAACTTTCCAAATCTGGATCCTCTTCTGCACAAGGCTCATTCAATTCTTGTTTTTTGTGCGCAAGGTCTGGATAACTTCGAGTAGTTTCCACAAAATCCAGCTGCAAGTGGCAATGAGGAAAAACACAATTGGGCCAACACAAAAGCGACACTTCATTGCCAAGAATCCCTGTTAACATTCATATTGGGCCAATACGGTAAAATAAACATTGAAAACGTGCCAATATGGTTCGGTACCTCTCCTCGGGGAAACAGACACACGCAAACGATAACAAAAATATGAAGTACCCAGGATTATTGCACCAGGACAATGTATTTTTGGCGGAGGCTACAATAACATTAATTCTTGAATGTATTGGAAGTGACAGCTGTGAATCAAGCGTACAAGAACCCATGTTGGCGTAACCAGTGGCTCGGCAAGATCAATAAAGTATCATCAGAGGGAACAATCTGCCAAATTATTCCTATTACCAATTGTGCGCTGTTTCAAATCCAATCTCGAGGGAGGGAGTGATCCGAAACAGACGAGAGATCAGCGGGCTAAATTGAATTATATCATCTCTGGGCTTCTTCTTCTGCTGCAGTTTAATGCACTGAAGCCTCCCTCCGCAGCCTCGTCTGGATTGACCAGGTTTGATAGCCTTCACATCCCAAAGTCAAAGGCAAAGTGGGCTTCCACCGCAGAATGGACCTGGACATTATTCCTGTACGCTTCATTAATTGCTCACTGACTTGGACTCTGAAGAGCTGCATTCACAAAGACTTTTTTTTCTTTCAGGCACTCCTGGAATACAATCGTTTCCATTTGTACCATAAATATTTTATGTCGGATACATTGCCGCAGCAATTTGACTCCATTGCAGTTGAAAAGTTTCGCAATGGACTGTTGAGTACAAAATGCAGAATATGCACCTGATTTGGCCAACTCGTCTAAATGATAAATGTCTCTGCCCTTCGCGGTTTCCAGGTCTGATTCATTTTACAGGGCAGAAACACGGTTTCCCAATTATTTTGCTCACTGCAGCTGAAACAGGTCGACATCGGGCACGGCGCAAGAAAATTACAGGCACGCCAGGTTTGACTGCAGCCGGCTGCAAAAGAACTGCGGCTCTGATTCGAGAATTCCCACCAGTGACACGCAATGCGAGTCGGAGGGATAAAGTGCAGGATTAAGATAGCGATCACACGAAAACCCGCAATTTCACGAAAGCTCTACGAGTCTTCCATGTGAAAAGACAGGACGAGAAACGGGAAATAATTTCCTGCCAATCAGGGGTTCATTACCGCCGATTCCACCATCTGCATTCCTGAGAAGGCAGGAAATTATTACCTTTTCTTCTTTATGGCGTTCCAGATTCCTTCTGTTACAACACTTGATTGAAGTGAAATCATCTATTCTGCAGCGAGCGCAGGCTGTCCTCACATGGAATGAAAAATCTTTTTCATCATTTGATACGCAAGATTATTGTGTTTCCATTTTGCCATCAAAAACTCCAGCGCCAGATCAGACGACCAGGATCCACAGGCGTGCATGCTCTTCGTTGTTGTCAAGAAGGATCTTCAAACGCAGTTTTCCAACGAGTTGAAATTCTCTCATGTGTTGGAAGCTCAGCTACTCAAAGACTATCTTTCTCCTCTGATAGACATCCTTCATGTCGGCCGAAGCTGTCAACCAGAAATTAGGATTCTACATGGTCTTTCGGTGCTGGACCGTAGGATGATTGATAAAGAACCGAACGGTGAGACTAGTCAGCTCCAGCCTTCCTAATTGACCAGCATCAGACCTAATGTCTGTGTACAATTAACTGGAAAAAACTGCCTTTTCAAGCAAAGCACGCAACTCTGTGGTCATCGAGCCCTGCACTTTGGGAGCCCTACGGTCCTGCCTATTTCCTTGCTCGCAATGAAGGTGCTGCGGTGGGTTTGATTAAGATCACCGCCAATGTTTAAGAGCTCATTGCATGCAAATCAGACTTGGCATCGTTAGCGTTTGTTCGTTCAATGTCTCTTGTCAGGCCTGCGGAGGACATTTTCTGCAGCTAATTGATTTAAAGGTCAACTTTCGTGACTTTATGCACTTGCAGGGCCAATTCGTTCCTCCTAAATTACATTTCTGATGCCAAACAGCATCACCCGGTCCAGATCATTGGCGACTTCTCTGTTATTGATATCCCGATTTGACAGGATATTTGCACATTACTGTTGTTACTTGACTGCAAACGTGCTTTCAGTTACAGATCTGGATGAAGGGATCACAATGGACATTGTCGACGAACGAAAGATGTTGACGCACTCATCAGGATGCGCAAGTGCCGACACTTTTGTCTCCTTTCTTTTGACGGAAAGACCAACAGCGAATTCTTTTTCAGTTGGTGAATGCATGAGGGATGCGCAGGTGTTGTTTGAATGCACTTCATGAGACAACAGAGATGCGTCATTGCGTGTCGTTCCTTCAGCAAGGTGTGTCCACAAAACCTGCAAGGTGCAGGCAATGGCCCCCGGTTCCTGTCAATAATTAGAATCCTTCAATGCAGGGGCGGAGACACACAGTGCAAACAGAATTGAAGACAACTGCTTTAAAGCATATTTTCATTGCATGAATGATAGAAGAGAGAAACAAATGGGTTTGTCACTATTAATGTGGCAATCGGCAGGTTTCGGCTGAGCGAACTCAACGCAAGGCTCTTGTCAGCACGATTTTTATCGCTTTTTCTGCTCTTTCAATTCAAAAATGTACAAAAAATCCACCTTCACAATTGCGCACATTTCTCGCTGTGACAGCTCAACAGGAACATTCATTATCACCGCGTTAAATATTAAAGATGGGGGATCTGAGTGGAAATAGTTTTGCGTTATGAACTCTCTCGGTGTGCTTTTGTGAGAAGAAGAAACTGCGTGAAATATTGACGAGCGCGAGAGCGGCGCGAGGCTGGGCGAGGCGTATGAATGCGGGATGAGATCGGGTTTCCGACTCGGCGCCGTCGCGCGCCTTAATGAACAGCGAGTCGCCCTGATTATTAAAAGCACTTTGGGTCGAATGTATCTCGGTTTACTCAAGCTTTATTGATTTCTGAAAGACTAGATAAACACTCTCTGCCTCGGAACACACAAACTGAATCTCGATCTTTTTGCGTGGTTTCTGAAGCGTTGACAGAGTCTGAACTCCTCGCACTTCGAGCCGCGGAAGACGCGCCTGGCACCAGGGCTTGAGCTTCAGGAAGCTCGTGCGATTGGCCTTCATTGAAATTTGCAAAGATTCTGTGCGAAATCGCTTGGATCACTGCTCCCAATTTGGGTGGTAACCGAACAACTTGAAAAGAAAAGAAAGTAAAAAGTCTTTCCTCCTTGGTGAAGGTGACTGACTCAGTGGATGCCTGTGACCCAAGTTTGAACTTGAAAAATGAATTTTTGCATCCTTTGTCCATATACAATACAAATTTCACCCGGGTTTGAACTTTAACAGAGGAATGCAGCACAAATTAATCACACTGCCAACTGTTTCTCCACAGTTTTGTTTCTGTCGGAGACTCCATGAACTTTTGCTCTGGAGTTTGAAATCAACTTTTGTATGCCAAGTCACGTGCACGATGATTAAATTGGTGCTGAAATGAAACTTAAGTCCTCTTTAATTTGCCAAAGACATACGAGTGAACTAAACTTGACACAGATTGACATTACGTGACAATCAATGATCGTCTCTTCTTCAGAGCGACAATGTTTCTCAAATCCAAACTTGTTGACAGCAAGGCCAACACGAAGTGACACACAAGGCCTGGCACTGTGGAGCTGGCAGACGTCTGGAACTGTGCTCCACGTTCTGGGTGAGTGAGTTGTCCGTGGTTAAACCGAGTTAAATTCTCACAGCAGTTGGAAGTGAGTTTGGTTTTGTACCAACAATATGCACAGACTGACAGAGCTTCAGAGCAAGCGGGAAGGTGCAAAGAGAAACTCACAAGTGGGAAAAAACAATTCTATGGAATGGGCAGTGAATGATATGATCATTGACCTCACAAGAGTGGTGCAGATGCACAAAAAACCCTAACAAAGTCTCAAATGTGTACTTCGGAAGTACATGTATTGAGCTACCAAGTCCACTCCAAATTGAACTTTGGTTATCCACAGTTGTGTTCCGTCATCCGAGAACTCCAAGAACTCAACACCACAAAAGGCAACTGGTTGTATCTGTCTCGAACAATTTTCAATCTGGTCGCACCGGCGACTAGTGTTGTCAGTGTGCGTCTGTCCATCCATGAGCAGGTGGGACCCCCCCCACACACACACACACCCTCAAATAGAACAAGCCTTTGGTCTGAGAGTCAGCATAAATATCAATTGGGTACTGGATGCTGGCAGCTGAGGAGGTAACATCTATTAATCTCACAGCACTGGGGTCCTTAAGGCCCTGAAATCAGCATAAAAATCTGTCAGTTAGGCCCATGAACCAGCATAAGTATCATTTCAACATAGTGTAGTCAGTGCAAATATCATCTATCTCAGGGGGCACACCTCACCAGAAGTAGCAACAAACAATCAAGCCCACAAATTTGTTGAACTCATCAACAGAGATAGGAACGGACTGTGGACACTCTCATGAGCTTTCATGTGTACCAGTGACCCAATGCATCTGTTGGATGAACCTTTCCTGTTTGCACAGCTGATGACTTGTCAAGTTTTGTCAAGATCCCTTGCACATCTGGGCGTCAACACCTTCCCTCTCTTGTTCTCTTGTTGGTCAGAATCTTCAAGCAGGTTATCAGAAGCTCCTGAATGTGAAATCCTTTTTTCAGAAAAGCTTTGAGGGGTATTTCAAACCCTTTTTTCTTCAAAATGAAAACAGTTTTAACAGTTTCAATTTCCTGAAATTTCCAAGCACAGCAAAATAATTGCAACACGTTGCCCTGTTGTTTGCGAATGACCTGTTCAAAGACAAACGTGCAGGCAAGCGACCATCTGACAATGACAAGCTCAGCTTGTGTTGGAGAAAAAACTGCTTCAGTCCATCTCCGGAGAGAATGGAATTTTACCTAAGTTGGGATTTGATTTTTCATAATTTCCGTTCTTTACAAAACCTGCTACTCTTGCAAATTAAAATTCCCCCCAGTTCTGTTTTTCTTTGTTTGGTAGCTTTTCCCATCATGATAATGTCCCACCGAGGTTGAAAGGGGTATTTAGACACCCGAACCCGAGAAGCTTTCAGAAAAATCTGCGACTCCTCTCGAGGCAAGTTCAATTTGATGGGAAAGGCGCAGATTGAATTAAAGGAAGCATCTCTTCACAAGATATGCATTGACAGCCAGGGCTTAAGCTCAGCTCCTACGCTCTTCCACATTTTGTGAGTATTGGATTGCGGATTTTCTAAAGGACAGAGTTATGGAATTGGTAGCATTGATTTGCACCAAGAGACGACGTGTGTTCTGGTGCCGACAACCTTTCCGCTGGAGTAATTTCTTTGAACGTGACATTTATCATTAATTCCATGCAGACGGATACTCCAAAACACGCCCAACCACCTCTCAGATGGCCAACTGATTGTTCTTGGAGTCTGGGCCCAGCCGGTGATTCCAAAATGCAGCCTGTGACCCGATGGGAGCGTTTTGTGTCAAAAAGGGCTCAAAAGCAAATGAACCACATTCTGCCATACAACTGTACAAGTGTGTGAAGTCTGTTTCGGCATCTTTCCTCAAAATTTATGCAGATTCAAGTTGGATTCAACTGACTCGGCTCAAACTCTTCCATGTCACGCACAACCACAGCAGATGGGCGCGTGCCAATAAGAAACCAACTCCCCTGTTCAAGTTTAAGATGTCGCAACATTAGACATGTATCTTCCTTGCCAGAATGAGAACACGCGAGGAGAAAATAATAATTTCCTTGGTTGCATGCAGGAGGCAGAACTCGCAGTATCGAGCCTCTGATTGACAGGAAATTATTTCTCGCTTCTCTTCCCGTCTTTTCACATGGAAGCGCCGAGCAGCTCGCGCGATATCGCGGCCTTACGTGTGACCATGAATCCTAATTCCTTTCCAAAGTCCCGTTTACCGACTGGAAAAAATCCACTGGAGCCTGGTATTTATTCAGGGTTACTCTTTCTCGTTCGAATTAGCTTAAAAGCTTTTTTTAAAGCCGCGTCATTCCTGCAGCTGTGTTCCAGCTGTGTGAAGTTTGAAGTGCAAAACATTAATAGGTTATTTTTCAGAAGCAGACATCTTTTATTGCTTCTGTTATTACATCTGTGGTTTCAAGCTGCAGTCAATCAATCATAGCTCATGAATAAAATAACCATTTGCTTTTCACTCAAAAGCCAATTCATTTGCCGTGGCAGTGAAACCTATTCGTATACGGAAAGGTATTCCTTGTGTGATTTCATGTTTTGGCTCCCACCAGCCAACGTGGGGGACATTTTGAGCGTCATGATGCGCACAGTTGCCTCAAACCGTTTTGTTCATTGAGATAGAGATCTTTTGTTTCATTTGTGTCACATTAAATGACACATTATTCCCCATCAGAAGAAATGCTCTGAAGGAACCGTCAGGTGCTGTTCTCCATGACACAGACAAGGATCAAGACACTCTTCTGTGCCATCAAAACGAATCTTCTTCAACGTTTCCAAAAGTCAACCACCCATCAGAGGTGTGTTATTTATACTCAGGCATTTTGCACCTCTTGAACTTTTCAAAAAGCAAATCAAAGAAAAGAACAAGAGAACAGTGGGCATGCGGCATCATTTGCTTTCAAGGCATGTCTGTGCCACAGGTATCCTCTGACTCCTGCGGAACCTCCAGAGATCACACACCGAAAAAGCGGTGGTCACTGCCTGTCCCTGTCTCAATGTTGGCATCTGTAAACTGTTTCACTGTCCCACCCGACAAAAGAAACCAAGAATTATTTCCAACAACGCCAAGCCTTGTTGAGTAGACTTCAACGTACTTTCCACCAATGCGACAATGACGACAGGTTCTTCCAATATCTCTGGCCTTCTGCATTTTTAAGCGCCTTCAACTTCCGATTTGTACTCCTGAGTTTGGTTTGCACCCACAACTTTCGTTTGGAACATCAGGTTGTTTTTTTGTTTCTTTTTGTGGAAAAACTTCAATCAATCGTGCGCGAATGAACTCTTACCGTGCGTTCTGATCCTCGGATTCGCAGTCGTTTCTTTTCTGCCTTCTGCTGTCCAAGTTCGAGTTGACAACATCATCCAAATCAAAGTCGTCCACCCGATGCCTTCCATCGTTCAATTTGTTCTTGTCCCAAGAAAAACAAAGCGGCCTCAAAAAGACAAGTCTGAGTGCTTCAGTGCAAGTTGGCAGCTTGGTGCCCTTGAGCTGATTGTCCGGTTCTCCTTTCTGCCTCACTGAATGCACACAAATGAAGCAACAGTGACAATGATAACGAAAATAATGATCCAATAGCAATCGATGTTTATGAGAAATTATTTCACAAATTGCACAGTTATGACGGTGTAGAGAGATAAAGACCGAACATTTGTGTGAGTAATGACTCTAGTTGAGCAGTGGTTTGAATGGTCCACGAAGAGAAGCGTTTTTGCAGCTGCACGTGTGTGTGGTTAATAAGTGAAGCTGGATGGATGTTGCCTTCTTCGGCTATGGCCTCATCAAGCCCAGCTTTATCACTCCTCCTGCCTCCAACTTGTATTCATAAGGGCATCTCCAGGCTCTTGCAAATTTTGCCTGCAGGTGCAGCCGCCCTGCAAGGACCTTCCACGGAGGCACGGGCGTACCCAACAGAAGCTCTTGCGTTCCCACTTGCCTGAGATAAGCTCGCTCCGTGCAAAAGCCACAGGACCTGTGTGTACTTAGCAAATTTCCTGAAGCGCCATTTGAAACATCTTCATCGTTTCGAGACTTGCGCAGCAAGACGGAGTCTATCGACTTCGGCTTTCACAAAATAAAGCGATGCACTTTGGAACGAAGACATTTCATTCCAGGATCTGAAGAGGCACAAGCTTTGAAATCAGAAAAGTTGCGTGAGATTTTCTGTGTAACATATCAAGTAACCACAAAATGAGCTTTGCGGAGTGTTGTTGAGAAGTTTTCTGAAAGGTGGAAAACATTCCAAGTAATTTGTCTCAGTTTCAAGACGAGGCTGCACCCAGTGCTGCTTTTGATAGAAAGAAACAACGCAATTTATTCATGAGTTTCACAAAGGGAAGTTTGATTTACAGGTTGCATTTCTCGTTTGCACGTCGTTATTTCGTTTTCTCCATGCAGATCATCAGTCCTGGTTTCTTTGTGCTCAGGTGTCTTGACCTTCGGCCCAAAACACTTGCAGAGAGGTCTCATTGTCCGTAATCGGATCAATCTGTCTGAGATTTTGCTGCGGTGATCAAACACCGATATGCACCGTCATCTTTTGAAAAGCCGGGGATAATTTGTCATGACCTAAGCCCCTTGAGTTTTGCGCGATTTGATATTTTAGCTTCTCTCCAAAAGAAGCATCAATCAACACGGCGGTGACTGTGTTTGGACAGAGGCAGGTGCACTCATGTATCATTCAGCAGCACCAAACACAGCTCCGCGCTTTCTTTTGTGAATCTTAGATCAGAAAACGTTCAAAGGGACGGATCTCGAATGCACGTACGGGATTCGGCACTTTGTGGGCCGTCGCTGCTGATGAAAGCGGCGGATTACACCGCATCGCGCAGCTGAATCCACCCAACGGAACCCGCTCGGCTGCTCTGCCTTGTTCATCACGGATGCGTGACGCCAATTGACACTGTTTTCTCTTTCAGGTTGATCCTGCTGCTCAGTTTGTTTGCAGGTTTACTTCTCTCGATGCTGAGGAACACAGAAAGAAATCTATATTGCACATAAACGGGCAAAGGATGGTGGTACGAGGTATGCTTTCTATTTCCCCGATCCGGTGGCTTTTTGAGAGAACGGAAACTTATGATTCTTTGCACATGCACTCTTTAATAACAGAACAGTGTCATGCAAACATCCATGCATAAAAATTCAATAAAAAGGCATTCTGAATAAACATTTTGACTTGTGAAAATTCTGAGAATTCGGGCAAACTCGCCAAATGGATGCAACAAGGCGGAACAAATGTCAACTTCAATCACTGTCAGTGTCATCTGAATCCTGTGATTCCTCCGGAGACTCCTGATCTTCTCGGACAAACAAAGGGTCAATGTTGACATTATCCCCCTCAAAATAAGATCCTTCCGCAGCGGAACACTTCTGCCAATGTGTGACCAGATCGTGCAGGATGTCGCTGAAAACTTGTGGCTCCCAGCTGAACAGAATTCTCCTCACCTCAGCCTGGAGTTCTTTGACAGTCCGGAACCTTTTGCCCCGCAATTCAGACTTCAGTTTTGGAAAAAACCGAAATCGCAGGGGGCGAGGTCGGGAGAATTGGGTGGATGAGGGAGGATTTCCATGCCCCACTTGTTGATGTGTTTCATTGTGTGGAATGAGGTGGGGGGAGGCGTTATCATGATGCACAATGAAGCTCCTGTCCTTCCACAAAGCTGGCCTTTTCTGGCGCAGACACTCCTTCAGTTTTGACAAAGTCTGAACATATCGCTTTGAGTCAATGGTCTCTTTGGGTTGCAACCAGTCAAGAAGAATGATTCCTTTGGCATCACAAAACAGGGTTAACATGGTCTTCTTGTTTCCTGGGATTCTCAGAGCCTTTTTGGGTCGAGGTGCCTTGGGGGGGAGCCACACGGAAGATTGTTGTTTTGTCTCTTGTTCACAAGTGTTCAGCCAAGTCTCATTACCTGTGATGATCGACTACAGGAAGATCTCAGGGTCAGGAGAGTCACACAATGTTTGCAAGTTCTGTTCTGAGACTTCTTTCCTGTTGTCTTTCTGCTCATCTGTCAGTTCAGTTGGCATGAACTTTGGAGGGCATTTCTTCAATCGCAACTCCTTCTTCACAATGCGGACAACCACACCCATTTTGAGACTTGTGCGTGAACAAATCTCCCTTAAACTGAGCTTGCCTTCATTCTGGAGTAAGTCTGAAACAGCTTGGATGTTCTCTGGTGTCGTCTTGGTTCTTGGTCTCCCACTTCTCTTTTTGTCCTTTGTGTCGGCCAGTCCATTCAAGAAACGTTTGTGCCAAAAGCGGATTTGCATCTTCCCCAAAGTCTTGTCCCTCCACACTGTCTTCAGTCTGTTCCAACACTCAATGGGACTGAATCCAGACTTGGCTAAGAACTTCAAGGTTGCCCTTTGTTCGACTCGCTCCTGGATGGTGGCCAAAGTGGCCAACAACAGTAAAATTCCCATGCGAAACAAAGCCATGTTGACAGCAACGAAAGTCCGTCATGACACGGCAAAGTCGACTTTTTGGAGCTCCGATAATCAGGGTCAAGTGCATGCAAAATCTACTCACACTGCACAAAAGGGAGGACCAGTGAGTCAAGGTGTTGCTCAGAAAAAATCATTCACCGGAAAAAAACTGTTCCACAGAAAAGCCACCGGATCGGGGAAATAGAAAGCATACCTCATAACAACTTGCTGGAGACTTGCTTCTTGCTTCTGAGGGCTGCTGTGATTGAGTCTTCTGCGCACGTTATTTTCTTTTCCTTCACAGATTCATTCATGTCCTTCGCAGAATAAGGACAGAATCAAAATTAATAATGAAACGCGTCTTATTGAAGGAGGAGCTGTTCTGTCTGCTCAACATTGGTGATTAACTGTCGGGGTTTCCCGAGCCGCTCGTCGGATTCGGCAGCATTTCACAGTGGTGCACAATTTGAAAGTAACAACTGTAGATGCGCCTTGTATCATTTTAATGGCCACGTCCGCGGGGAGCCATGATTGTATTGACAAGAGAAGCACTGTCCTCAATTGAAATTACTCCTCTCGGGCTGTCCAAAAGATTATATTTAATAATGTCCTCATTGTGGGGGATCATGGCTGATTGCACGAAACTCCTCTGTTTGCCATTCTGCAGATCATTATTGTATTTGCTCGATGCTTCAGGGGAACACTACGATGCACTGGATGCAGAAAATAACATTTGCAGAAGCTTATGAAGCCACAGCAATGAAATTGTGGTGGTTTTTTTTGTTTCTCCCATATCATGATGGAACATCATAGAATACTCTTCTGTGTTTTTGAGTCTGTTTTCTCAAACAAATGTCTGCAGCGGAATTTTGCCCACTCGGCCAAACGCGTCATTTGGAACACTCGAAAAGCAGCAACCCTTGGTGTGCATTTGTTGTTTGTTGCCAGTGTAAAATCGACAGAAGGTGGAACTTTTCTGCGAGACTTTTACTCGACGTTGCGCAAAGCACAAAAACTCATGTTTCTGTGAAAGTGTGAGCAAAAGAATATGTTGGCAACAAAACTTGGGCCTCAGCAAAGTTGGTGAGAAAATGTTGAAAGTGGATGCAGCTTCCTGTGTAGACCTCCAAAAGTTCTTCATTTCTTATTTGGATGTTTGGAGCCATTTGAGCTGTTTGAGTACTTGTGTTGTTGAGTGGCACAAACCTGAAAAGGCTCAGACCCATTATCGGGAACCACAAGAAGTTTTGTTTGCCATGCCAAGAGGTGGATCTTACCACAGAAGAGGACAAAACACGCCACAGTTCTTCTGAATATGTTCTGTTCACGAATTTGCAACCCGTACCATTTTGCAGTGAACGTAGGATTATTTTTGTTGCGTGCAGGGAAAAAACGCAAATCTACCAACGTACGAGCAAACTGTCACACTGCAGTTTCTGGGCAACAACCGTCTCTTCAGGATGGCTTCGAAAGGGGCTATTTATCTCTTGAGGCTTGACAGGAGGCGCGATATGTCATTGTATCTGTCTACACAGGTACGTGCCAGTTCTTTGTGTGGATTGTTGGGCCGATGTCCGGGTAAGGGCAGCGACGTAAGTCCCAACGAGGTCCAGTCACTTTGTGTGTGTGTGTGTGTGTGTGTGTGTGTGTGTGTGTGTGTGTGTGTGCGTGCATGTGTGTGTTTGGGGGGAGGCAACCGAACTGAAAGGGGCAAAGAGATTGTCCAGTTATTCTTGTTTCACACAGAAGACGAACATAACCAGTTTCGTTCACTCTTCGGCACATTGCATGGTGACAACATTTTGGAAAAGCCAAATCGAACTCAGCTTGCACAAAGCTCTGATTCATTGAGTTCCAGATGCATTGGTTGGAAGGAAATTAAAAGGGTCTGACACATCATGGCTGCATTGGAACACGCGCTGTGGGAGACGCTGCACGAGATGAGACGTCTTGCCTGTCAAAGAACTCATCCCTTATTAGCCCGTGTAAGAAGACACCTGCCAGTTTACAAAAGCCGTATCCCCTTGCTTACAATTGATTATCATTATGCACTTCATGTTCCGTTTTGTGGGTCTTTTGATATCTACAATAGATCTAGAAATGTTCGTCTTTGGGTTGCTTTGTCATTGTATCCCCGTGTGGGTCTTGATTTATTGGCATATCTGAGGAAGCATTGTGACTGATGTTTCTTCTCATTGTCATTGGTGTCGCGATGTTTTGCCCGTTTTGCACATGTTCAGGTTGCCTCGTGCAACTCAGTCCTCATACAAACAGCTTCTTGCGGACGGAGAAATGAAGCTCCCCTTGAAGGAATCGGCGGTGGATTTTCTTTTGCCATTAGACACATGTCAGGTTTCCTCCAGTCTTGTTCGTGTGCCAGTGAAGTACATTTTTCTTTCATCATGATTCAGATTGCATAAATTTGTCACAAAGCAAGTTTGTGTGATCTTGGTGAAATATGGTATCCAGTTCTTTCGCTCTTCTGATTTCAGAATGACTTCTTTTTTGATGGAGCGCCGATTTTTGATTTGCCTCTTGCATTGCAATATTGGCGCTATCTTTCCCTCATTGATGGTTGCGTAGCGGCCATCTAGGTGCTGCTCTCAGCTTAAATGTCCACACTTTGGAATGTATGGAATGTGTGGAATTTTGCCAAAATCCCACCCCATTCTTACCCCCTTACCTTCTCACACCATCCATGATATTTCAGATTTAGACTCTAC